>VTLG01007629.1_pt1 | contig 38498 bp, 22 predicted proteins | sample 4694571 | NCBI WGS metagenome assembly VTLG01 (sample SAMN12604809, study PRJNA352737) | marine metagenome | biome: ENVO:00000447; feature: ENVO:00000209|ENVO:00000569|ENVO:01000036; material: ENVO:00002151; isolation source: viral sequences binned using virsorter ... | reverse complement strand
CAACAGTTCCAGTTCCAACTGAAAGAATACCTGTGACTCTAGCGTTACCCTCAACAATTAAATCTGTTGTTGCTCCACCTACAGTTACATTACCAATAGTTGCTACACCACTAGCATTTATGTTATTTGTAACTACTGTGTCACTAATATACAAGTTTTTCCAATATTTCCCTGTTGTTCCTAAATCCCATGTATCATTAGACTTAGGAACTAAACCACTAATAAAATATCCATTAACATTAATGTCATCATTACCACCTTCTCCTAAAAATATATTTCCAGCAAGAGTTGTGATACCCGATACACTAAAATGAGTTCCAATAGAAACACTACCATCACCTGATGCTGTAAGAAGTGTAGTATCATCAGTCTTTAATATTATATCTCCACTTGTTCCACCACCAGCATTAACATCAATCTCAATATCATTACCAGCCAAAGCCATTATATTTAAACTATTACCATCACCTTTAATTTGCTTATTAGTACCCAATGTCATCCATTGAGTTTGAGCAAGGTGAATAGGATTATTAAAATATACTTGATCAGCAAATGTAGAGACACCAGTGATATTCAGACTACCAATACCAGCATTTCCTGCTACATCTAAGTCAACACCAACTGCCAATTTAGATCCATCAAATGTTAAATTTGCATTACCTTCAAATGATCCACTATCATTAAACTGAATTTGAGTATTAGAACCACCAGGAGTTCCACTACCACCTCCACCAAGAGCACCCCATGATGGACTAGATCCCTTATAACCTTCAAATTGGTTGGTTTGGGTGTTATACCTAATATCACCAACAACAGCACTTACAGGTCTTTGTGCAGTGGTTCCTGATGGAAGTTTAGTATGAGAAGATGAAGTGAATGAAGCAATTCCACCAACAATTAAATTATTTACTGTTGAAACACCACTAACATTTAAATTTCTACCACTTACCTCATCATATACAATATCACCAACTACATTAAGATCTCCACCCACATAAACATCATCTGAAAAAGTTGTTATTCCTGTAAATGTAGATAACCCAGTTACATTAAAGTTTCTACCAACTCTTACATCTTTATTTGCTGTTATAATACCAATTGAATCTACATTCTTTACATCTTCATATGTTAATGTACCACCAATTGAAACATCACCAGTAAAATTAGCACCACCTGCTGTTATAACACCTACAAATTTAGCACCACCACCAGCACTTACGACTTCAACATCCCCTGCAGCAATTGAACCAGTAGATGCATCTAAAGTTATTGAAGAAGTACCAATAGAAACAATTCCAGTAAATCTTGCATTTCCATCAACAACCAATGCATTACCAGGATAATCACCAGATTGAATTAAGCTGGTTCCAATACCAACTCTTCCCATTGTGTATGGACCATCAACACCCTGTATCCATGTATCTCCATCAGAAGGTGATGAGAATGCAAATTTCTTTAGACTATGTACATATCTTAAATAACCACCATCATAAGCTGCTGGATTAGTAGCAATACCAACAACATCATCAAGATACTTTAATTGAGTTTCTCCTCCACCACCAAATGTAGCTAATTGCTGTTGAATACGATTTAAAAATAATCTATAATGATTTTGAAGTTGATCTAATGTAACAAATTCCCTATTAAGTGGTGTTAATGGATCTGAATTATCAGTCTCTGGTGGTATATTAAGAAGACCTTCACTTAAAAATTCTTTTTCATTGAATTTTGCAAATACTTCTTCAAGATATCTAACTTTTTTTGAAAGTTCGTTATTTTTTTCTTCTAAATTATCTAAATTTAATTTATTAACTACAGTTTTAAATTCTTCTCTAATACTATTAAAATTTGTTTTTACATTTTTTTGTACTTTTACAAATTCTTTATTCTGTTCTTTTAAATTAGATTTACTTCTAACAATTTCAACTTCTAAGTCAGAAATTTTATTTTCTACTATATTTTTATGATCTTCATAAAGTTTTAGATCTTTATTAACAGACCTTTTTAATTTTTTAACCTCAACAATTTTTTTACTTAAATCTTCAAATATTTCATCTTTATTATCAGAAACAAGATTTATCTTTTGCTCTAAATCACCAACAACTTTATCTAAAGTTTCATTTAAAGAACTTATATTTTTTTCTGTTTTTTCTTCAATATCTATTTTATGCTTAGATATAGATTTTGTTATTTCTGATATTGCATCTTTATTAATACCCTCAATAGATCCATACTTATCATTAACATATTTTGAAATATCTTCAAGAACTATATCAGTATCATTTTTAAATTTTTCATATCTGTTTGATGATTTTATTTCAGATTCTACAATAGATTTCTTATATTTTGGTGCTTCTATCTCAACAAAATTATTAATTTTTTCTGCAAGACCACTAACATTAGATCTAATCTTAATAAGATGCTTTTCATTAATACCCTTTACATCATCTTTTAATTTAGAAACAGTTTCTTCAAGTAAAAAGGCATATGAAATTACTGCATTATCAAGATCTTCTTTCTTGATAAAATCTTTAATATCAGATTGAATATTCTCTATATTCTTTAATGTCTCTGATAAATCATCAAATTTAGATATATTTTCTTTATATACATTAAAAGCGTCAGAAAATGATTTCAATTCAGGTCTTTCCACCAATTTATCAATTATACTTTCTTTCTTTTCTTCATCGAAGAAATCTGACGGATTTTTGAGTGCCATTATTTAATTCTAATTTTAATCATTCTCTACTTTATTATTTAGATGACCTTTTTTAAGGATCTTTGAGAGTTCTGATGTAGAGCCAACAAATAAAGCATTGTTAGTAACTTGTGTTGGTTTACCTTTATCTTCATCAATTTCCTTAACTTTTTTCTGAAGTTCCATCAACTTATCAGTAGTATCAGCAACTGACTTGATAATTTGTCCTGCAACTTCATATGCTCTTGGACTTGCACTTTCACCAGCAAGTTCCATTATACCATTAAGAGATTCTTGTCCCTTTTCAATTAAAGAATATAAATTGGCACGAGTATAATCATAATCCTTTTCAACATCATCTGTAATATTTTTTGTACTATCTTTCCTTGTAATACATCCATTTTCTGGTGTAGTACTCACTTCAATAGCACTAGTAGTGTTTAATGCTTCATCTATAGGATCATAACTAGACATAATTTAAATATCCTTTCCTTGTGTTGGACTATATGATTTACCGTCTGAGAAGAATGAAGATGTTTCACTAAATCCAAAATCATCATCAGGACCAGCATCTACTGGATTTGGTGTTACAGTATATCTCTGAACACGTTTTGTTTTCCTAGTATCAGTATCAGGATAATAGTCAACTTGAACTTTCTTAATAAGACCTTCAGAACTTTCTGCAATAGGACCAAATAAGTACGTTTTTGCTGTAAAACTCAATGTATATATTAAAGCTCTTCTTGTAGAAAAATCACCCTCATAATCATCTTGAAAATTAATACTATCCAAAACAATAGGTATATCTCTTTTCTCTCCTATTGATTTTACCAAATCAACAGTTAAACTAAATGATGGTTGAAAATATGGAAGTATTTGCTCTATAATTTGTAACGCATCATCATTTAATTTAGTTAAAATATTTAATTCAAATCCAATATTATATGGTACTGGCATAAAAACTTTCTTCAAATTTGTACCATCAGATGCCTTAAATGTTTGTGTTACTCCAGTTTTTCTAGTAGAATCATAAGAAATATTATTCATTTCAAATGACATTCTAGGTAATGTAGTTTGAACTGGCTTATTTAAATCTGCCTGTTGCTCAAGTCGTGCAAGAAATTTTTGAGAAGGACCATAAGCTAAAGGAACTTTAAGCTCACTGTATGTATTTCCAGCATTATCATCATGACGGATATAAATTTGATTAAATAATGTACCAAAAGATACAATAGTTTTTCTAACAATTTCGTGATAGTAATAATTTCCTAGCATTAGTATGTACCAAATGGGTTTGATTCAGAGAAATCTAAAATGTCATCAGCTTCTGTTTCGATTTCATCACTTTTATCATATTTATCAGTAAATTCTGCAGACTCAATATAATCAACACTATATTGTGCAGAAGAAGCAGATCCTACTGCAATATCACCAGAAATAAATGTACCATTAGTAGCTCCAAGTTTTAATACATTGTTAATACTATCCCAACTCTTAACTCTACCTTTTGCCCCAGAAGAAGATCCTGTTACGATTTCATTAGACTGATATGTACCAACTCCTGCTATAACGGGAGGTGGTGAAATAGTAGCAAATGCTGTAGTATTATCATAACCAAATCCTGCATCAGATATAAGAATTGATGTAACAAATCCTGCAGAATTAATAAGAGTTCTACCAGTAGCAGTATTAATACCAGATGTAGGTGTTTGGAATATAAGATCTGGATTTGTTGGATATCCACTACCACTTGATGCAATGCTTATATGTCCTATACCAGTAGAATTTGTAATTAAATATGCTGTTGCAGCTGCACCAACACCATAAGACGTTTCCCCAACACCTGTAATTGTGGAACTAGCACTTACTATTGTTACTGTTGGTGTTACTGTATATCCAGCACCAGGATTGGTTAACAATATCTCTTTAACAGAATAAACACCATTAACAGAAGTAGTTATAGCAACCGCAGAAGCATTTTCTCCCCCAACAGGAGCAGTTGAAATTACTACTGATGGAACTTTTGTATAATCATATCCATCATTATTAAGAATAATACTTCTAATATATCCTGTAACAGTACTTATACCCAATGTTGCTGTAGATCCAATAGAAATTAGTTTCAAAGAAGTCATATAACCTTGATCAACTAAAACATCATCAATTTCTTCTGTAGTTGTATTGAGTTGATCCCATCCACCAACTTCATCTTCAAGTTCGAATAGTTCACATTGTAATTCATAAACATAAGTTTTGCCTAATTGGTAAAATGGTTTTTCATGCTCTACAAATTTAATTTCAAAAAGTCTTTTACCTAATGGAAAATATATTAAATCTCCCTCACGAGGTCTAGTAGATACTTCAATTTCACTTTCAGGTAATGATCCTAAGAAAGGAGTAATAAAATCTTCAAATCTTTCTTTTGATATTGTTATTGTCAATTCATCCTTTAAACTCATTCCAAATTTAGTCATTACATCACCAGCACCCGTATAACCTTCATAGGTATTAACATATGCTTCTATAGCAAAACTATCATCAAATTTAGATGATTCAATCTCAGTAAAAATATTATCTTTATTAACAATTTTTCTGGGTAGATACATCACTTCTACACCATAAATTTGCAATTGCTCGTTTATAAGACTTTGTATAAGTCTTTGTTCACTTTCAGAACCTTGGAGAAAAAAGGGATTTAATGCCATTATCCAATCAAATCGTAAGGTGGTAATTCATATTCATTTTTCAATCTTTCCATTACAACTTCAAGGTCTCTTTGAGCATCTTCATATATTTCTCTACCATTTAATTCCAATCCACCAGGTAATTTTACACCCTTAAATTTCATTAAATTTTGACCCCACTGTCTTTTTATGAGGGCAGTTGTGTATTGTTTTAAAAAAATATTATTCCATACACCTGTAAAATTAGTTGGATCTAAAATTCTCCAACAATCAAGAACTAAAAAATTACCTGCAGTTTCTGTTCCCCAATCAATATCCAAATATAATCTATCTTGACTTTTATTAAATCTAACTTGTTTATCGGTTGTTAATAAGAAATCAATATCTTCAAGATATGTTTTAACCATGGAATACTGAAGTAATTCAATTGAGTTAAACCGATATAAATCATTCAAAAATAATTGATACTTTATACTAAACATTCCACCAGATATTGAACTAGTATCAAATTTAAATATTTTATTTACACCTATCACCGAATCTGGAACTTGAAGAAAATTAGTATTTTCATACCAATTACTTACTGTTGTACCATATCCAGAAATAGAAGTAGAAGTTGCAGAAGTTGTTACAATACCTGCAGTATTTGTACTATCTGCATTGATAGTTGCAGTTCCTCTATCAATATCATCTTGCGTTAATTGATATTTTAAATACATTCTCTCAACACCGTCAAAATGACGTTCATTGAAGAGTTGTAAAGCATCATCTACTAAATCATCTATTTGATCATCATCAACATTAATTTCAAGAACTGGATATCCAAGTTTTCTTAAACAATAATCTATATGTTCCTGTCTAGTTGTGGGTTTAGCCATTAGTAAGATCCTCCATCTATTCCGCCTGTTGAAGATAAAATTCCAGTAATACTCAAATCTTGATATAAAGTTGCACCAATTGTTGTTAATGATGATCCTACAACAGTTGGACCTAGAGTAGTTTTATTTAGAAGTAAATCTGATCCAGCTTTAAGTGCAAAAGATGCTCCAATACCAAGTCCAATGTTTGAAGCTAATGTACTATTATCTTTATCAAAGGTAAAAAGTTTTTGGGAATAATCAGAATTTTCTGTTGCAGTAATAGTAAAAACTCCATTACCATCACCACCAGCAATAGTAATGTTATCATTTATTTGATAATTTCTAGCAGTAGAACCAGCACTAACTGATACAGTACCAATTACACCACCACTTGATATGTAATCAACAAATAAATAAGATCCACTACCACCTAAAGCTGTAACACCAGTTCCAGTAGCATCATAACCTGTACCACCAGTACTAATACCTGCTGTATAAACAGAAAAAGCAGTTGGTACACCCGATGGAGATGTTGATCCAATACCAATTCCTGCACCATCTAAATTAGTTAGATCTTGAACACTGCTTGCAATAGCAACTCTATAATCACCAATTTCAATAATCTGGGAACTTTGGGAAATTGTAGATCCAGTTACCTGAAAATCACCTTGTACAACAACCTTTCCTGTTTTACCATCTTCTCCAATATCTCCTATAATGTCTCTAGGACTTATATAAAGTGTATTTGGAGAAGTAATAGTAGCTACACCACTTTCACCACCAGATCCAGGATATAAACTAATACCCGTAAATAAATCTGTTGGAACACCTCCAATATTAGTTTCCCACTCACCTGTAGTGACTGTATTGGCAGTAAGAATTCCTGTGACATTTAGACGACCAAATGCAACACTAGTATCACCACTTACATTTAACTTACCTCCAACATATAAATCACCTGGAGTAGTAGTAATACCACTTAATGATCCAACAGTAGTAATACCACTTATTCCTTCAAAAGATAATCCACTAAATGATTTTTGAGAATATATTTGGTCATGAAATGTGGAAACACCAACAAAAGTTGATAATCCAGAAACATGTAATGCTGTAATAGAAGCAATTCCACCTATAACGTTTTTAGGAACGGTAAGTGATGCTCCACCACCACCCATAGATAAAACTTTTATTGCTTCCGATTGACCGACCCTAACATTTATATCTGCCATTATCTTGTAACCCCTTCTCTAACCAACACCATACCCTCAACAACTCTAGTTTTTTCTGTAGTTCCAGTTACTGTTAATACTACATCATATACATATCTACCTGGTTTCAAACTTGTAGTTTGTTCCGAAGTCAAAGATAAGGCGAATTTTCCTTGAGATGCATCTTCAATACTAGTAGCAAATTCAGTTTTTACTGAACTTACTGCATGTTTTCTCATCTGTGCAGATATTGAATATAGGGACAAGTCTAGATAGGAGCCGTCAGTTGTATTTGATAAATTAAAAGTTTGATTAAAACTGGCTCCCGCATTAATTACAAGATTAGAAACATATGCAGCTGCCATCTATTTTTATAATAATTCCTAATTATTATTTAGACTAGTTTTTTAGTTAATTGTTTTAAAGCTTCTTTAATTTCACCAATATCACTCTTCATTTGGTCTATTTCCTTCTTTTGCAAGTCTCTAGTATGCAATGATCGAACATATTGATCATATCCAAGAGAGTCATTATTTATAATGGCTCCACTTATTTCATCACGATATAAATTTGGGTGATCTTTAACTTTAATCATCGTACAGCAATTGATCTAAACTCTTTTATTCTTGGAAATTCTGCCTGATTAGTTCCAGACATCACTATCTTTATCACATATCCAGTGAATAAATCTAAATTATCTGCTGTATATTGATATTCTCTATATTGATTAGTTGTACTGGCAGGAACAATAGAGTCTGATCTTCCATCATTTTTTGTTTCGTCAATAACAACATCTCCAAAACCATCATCATCAATATCCTTTAGATTTTTATATCCAGGGAATAGTTCAAACGCCTGTTGAATTTCACTAGAATCAACTCTTACCAAACTATATAAAACTCTGAAATCAGCAGAAGAATGTCTATATGCAGAAAACAAAACTTTCAATGAAGTTGCTGGTTTAGATAAACTAACTAATCGAGAAACATAAACAGCACTATGTGGATCATTTAAAATTGAATTAACTCTACTATCTGAAGGATAATTTTCACTAGCAATAGGATCATTCAATCTATGGCTTACAAACTCAAGTTCACTAGTACCACGTACATATACTATTGGAGATAAATTTTCATCACTAGTTGTCATTGTCAAAACTGTTGTTAATGACTTATTTCTAGGTAAGTTACTTAAATGTTGATTTTCATTTACTTTAGATGCAACTATTTGAGCATTATTGAATGGATTATAATTATTCAATTGAACTGTTCTAAATCCATTATCATTAAATGAATTTTCATTTCCACCTACACTAGTTCCTGATATAGTTCTAATTCTAGCATCAATTTTAGTTCTTCCACCATCAAGTCCTGAAGGTTCTAAGAAATCAAATCTTGGAACTATTGCATTATATACTATATTTTCAGATCCTTTAACATCATTTCCACCCAAGAATTTATTATCAGAGAAAGATAATTGTGGAATTTGATTAACATCTGCATTTCTATTAGTACCATTTGCTGTTCTATCAAGTTGAATATAATAATCATCCAAATTTTTATACAATGTATTAATAGAATGTTCTTTATTAATTCTCCTTAATGAAACTTGACTTGCCTCATATTTAAGAACTTTATCACCAATTCCATGATTAAGAACAATAGTAGAATCAACACCTCTACCATCAGGAGCATCAGCTATTGTTAAAGTTCCTGCAGGTGATGATCCAGCAACAACTGCTTTATATCCAATAATCTCTGTACCTATTTTAACATATCCTGTATTAGCAACTCCTGCAATTGTACCTACAGGAAGACCCTCAAATGTCTCAAAATTAGTAGTATCACCAACAGCAATACTATTCAATTCTGTTCTAACTAAATTTGCTGTTAAAACTGTAGGTGATACGTCCGATTTAACACCATCTATAACAACTTTATTTGTACTTGAATACATTCCATGATCATAATGATGAACATTAAAGTAATTACCCATATTAACACCACTCTCATTAATATTATTAGTTCTTATAGTTTTTGTAGATACTGTTTGAAGAGCATTACTATTATCAAAATACTTTAAATTAACAGAATCATCACCAGGGAATCCATTATTATCACCCTGAATATTATCTAAGTATATTGTATCAATACCACCTATACCAGTTATACTAATTAGTGCTCCTGTACCTTGTCCACCTAATGAACCACCAGTGTTAATACCTACAATATCTCCCACCTTATACCCATTTCCTGCTTTTCCATCAATTAAAGATGCACCATCTATAGCACCATTAGTAACACTAACATTTAATTTCAATCCAGTACCATTTCCAATTATTGCGAAAGTATCTGCTTCAGTATCAGCAACATAATTTGATCCACCACTAATAATATCAGGAGTACCAGTAACAGAACATCCAATACCAGTAACAACAGCAGTACTAGAATTATAACCACCTGCTATTTTTCTTCCAGGAGTTAAATTTGTAGTTAAAGTTGAAAGAATACTAGAATCTGCCGGATCAGTATTTGAAACAGTTGTTATTCCAATAGATCCAGTTTTTGTAAATGTTCTTATAGGATTATTAATCAATTTTTTAACATATCCATTACTTTCATCTAAATCTGGATTATAGAAAGTTGCTGCACCAGATGTTGCAGTAAATTTTGCTTTATATAATCTAAATGTAAGATCTTGAGTTTGATCTTCAGTCCACAATGCACCATTTTGTGATTTAAATAATGCACCAGTACCAAACTGTGTAGTATATTGTAATGATGCTCCACTACCAACACCTGGAATAGATTGTGCATTAACAGCATTTTTTCCAGTTACTGCAGTCCATACCTTATAATTAACACTCTTAGGTGCTAAAAGAACAACAGCATATGTATGTCCTGGTTCTAACCATATTGGTTCAGGGAATGTAAATTTAGTTTCTTTACTTGCAGATTCACTATCAAATTCTATTAAATTTGTAATAGATCCATCAGCATTTACTCTAGTTGGTCTTAGAGTAACACTTCTACCAAGAACTCTTCTAGAAGGTCTAGCATCACCTGTAGAATCTCTTATTTGACATTCAATTGGAGATTCTGCTACATCATCAATAGAATGGAAAAATACTCCAACAGAGGTTATAAATGCCCCATTATAATCCTCATTAGCTTGATTAACTGCTGATGGTGAATCTACATTTCCACCCACAACAAAAGTTTGTGCAACTGGATCATAATATTCTACTGTAACAGTTTCTGTATGATTTACAGTAAAATTGGAATTAGCAGTAACATTAGCACTTGCATTAGCAGTAAGATTAATAGTATCAGTATTAGTAATTTCTGTTATTTCATTCTGCCATACAGTTGTTGTTCCGTTAGCAGTATATCTCGATTCTGCGAAAACAACTTCACTATTTGCTCCTGGTTCTGCTTGTTCATTAATACTACTTGTAGTAACCCTAACAGTCTTACTTCCAGTATTAATTCTAACTGATGGAGCTGGAATTGAATATGGATTTCTCAAATAGAATGATCCTATTACATCACCAAATCCATCACTAATTAGACGTAAATCTTTTACATATGCTTCAGCTCCACTTTGTTGCCCTATTAACTTAGTATTTTTAGTTACATATCCATAATATGCACCCTGTGCTTCCTCAGCTAAAGCACGAGTATCAACATTTAAAGTTCTAGAAGATTGACTATATCCTGCAGGAATAAGATTATTTCCATTAGAATATGGATCATATGGATATACCTCTGATGGGTTATTAAAGGGACCAGATTTATGTGCTGGACTACATAATCTAAATCTAATTAGAATATTTCCATCCTCATCTACACCATGAACCTCTTCACCAATATCAAATCCACCAATAGATCCATATTCATCACCATCTCTACTATTTTTTATTTCCAACATTTTTGGAATAAAATCTACCTTTTCACCATCCACAAATAAATAAAATCTAGTATAATCAGGAAAACCTGAAGATCTAAATTCAGTATTTCTAGATCTCATAAAGTCATCCATTCCCGAAGAAATTAGATTATTTTGAATAGTAGTATCAGTATTGCTAAGAAGTATGGTATCACTAGCACTATCAGACATTGATAATGTACCAGTATTAGTTCTAGTTTCAGTAAATTCGTTAACTCCTGCCTTAATACTTCTATCTACTGTTCTAATATGACGAGTACCTTGTGTGTCTAGAGTAACACCCGCTAAGTCCAAAGTACCATTAAGAGAAAGATCCAATTGAGCATTGTGAGTATTATTAGTACCAGACTGTCTAATTGTTTCATCTTCCAATTGAACAGTATTTGTCCATGTATCTGCTTCTGGATCTAATTGTAAAGATCCAGTAAAGGTAGGAAGTTCATATGGATTAACATTAACTTCTTCGGTGGCATATATTTGTTCTATCCACTTAACTTCTTCATACTTTAATGTTACAGCATTACCTGTTTTCTGAACATTTGCATCCAATAAATCAAAATTCTCACGAAAATCTAATTCGGAACTAATAATTGATGTGTCAGGTGCTAATTGTGGTGCAAGTGTGTTTCTATTAACTGATGGTGTTATTTCATTTGCAAATGGATTTATTTCAACACCAGAAAGACCTCTATTCATTCCACCATAATTTGTAAATGCATCAACAAAAAATCCAGTTTTAAATCTATTTTTACCTTCCGAATCTTGAATTTGTAATGTCTGCGTATTCTGTTCCAACATCGTTAATGATGTTACTTCTTCTAAATTTGCTACTCTATCATCAATATATCCAATATCTCTCATTGTATATCTCTTATTATCAACTAATACCATTCTTGCATCTTGTGGATGATATAAGTATGGAGGAAGTTTTATAGTAGCAATTTCCATTAAATCTGAATTTACTACTGGTGGCTTTGGATTTATAGAGGAAACACCTTTAGAATATATGAAAGAACCAAATTTATTTAATGCAAGTTTATCAACTCTTGGAAGATAATAATCATAACCCAATCTAGTTACTTCATTTGGAGTTGCATATTGTTTTATTGTAAATGATCTTGAATCAAAATCAAATGGTGATTTAGTTGCTGTGGATTCATCATATACATCCACCATAGGTCTAAAATCAAGTGTATCTGATGCTCTAATTGCATCTACTCCAATATTTGGTATATCTGTAGAAAATCTACCTGCACCATAACTCAATACAGTAAATGCATCTCCTTGATCCGAAGATAGTACTGAATAATAATCAAATACAACTAATAATCTTTTAGAAGGTTCAGAAACAGTTGGATTTCTAACAAGTCTTGAATAATCATAATATTCATCTTTTTGACCTTTATCTAAAGTAAATTTATTTGTTACATCACTATACTTACCATTAGTAATAGTTTCAATATTTGTTTCTATATTAGATTCATCAAATATTACAGAATCTGAAGCAATAAATTTATCTAACGTTAGATATACAATTCCCAACTTATTGGCTTCTGGTTTGGAAACAACCCTAGCAACCGCATTATTAGCATTGGAAAGTATATTTTCACCAATAACTGCGTTTTTAGTTACATCAACTGTTGAGGTAAATTCTAGAATATCTAAAACTGGAGCATTACTATCTAATGATTCATAAACTGCCAAAACCTTTGAAACATCTGGAACATTTAATGATATTTCCTCATCTTGAACTCTTAAACCATATCTTTTATCAAAAATTAATCCATCTACCACAGATGCTGCACCATTTCCTCCAGCAACACTACCTGATTTTGCATATTTAGAATATCTTACATCAAGAGTACTACTCTTATTATAATTTTTTATCTTACTGACAATTCCTCTTTTATTAACAGTAGTATTTACAACTATACTACCCTGTGATGTATCTAAGGATGTTACTGAAAATTGATCTCCATTACTTTCATATGCAAAGGTATCATCTGCAATTGCACCTATAGTACCACCAGTATAATGTACAGAATATCTTTCTTGGTCAAAAGATTCAAAGGTTGCATTTTGAATTTCTGGATATTGAGACTTAACATTTACCATAGTAACAGTCATCTTACCATCTGTACCTGTAGATGCTCCTGTTATTTGTTTAGTTACTTTAAGTTCTGAATTTTGAAGATCCAAATCAGCAACATTAGCATTTGATAATGGTACAAATAATGAATTACTACCCTGTACTACTGGAGCAGCTGCAAACATCGTAACTTGTTTGTTTGTTACTGGTAAATCACCAATATATACACCATCAACATTGTTTCCTATTGGACTAAGAACTATCGAATATCCATCATCTGATATTGATTCTACTTTACTGTATGTTTCTGTACTAAATCCTGCTATTTGATATCTAACTACAGTACCTCTTCTAATTCCAGTAAATGGTGTATATCCAGCAGTAGCAGTAGAAACACCACTTGAATTTGCTGGTGAACGTTCTGAAATATTAACTATACCAATATTACCTGGCATTCTAAATCTTTCAAGATGGCTATTTGCAGAAAAATTTGGATAATCTGTAGCAGTAGAAGTTACTGATTTAATATTTTGAGTGTTATATGCAGTAACTATACCAATTGTTGCTTCAAAAGGAACCCCATTGACTTCTATTTGTTCACCTTTAGCAAAAGTACCTGAAGTTTGATTTAATGCAAATTCTGTTGATACTCCTATATTTGATACAAGATATCCTGATGCACCACTACTCATTCCCTTTATATAAGAACTTTCGGGAATTTCTGTATCTGTTGCATCTTTATTTAAAGTTAAAACCGTATTAGTTTGTATATCAAATAATCTTAATTGCCATGTTGTAGCATTACCACTATATGCACTATCTTCTAAACTAAGACCATATACTCTAGCACTTCCTATACCAATTGGATTACTTCCAAGAAAAGAATTATATAATTGTACAAGTTCACCTTGTTTAGGAGCACCAGAAACTGTATTAACTCTTAAAACATTTCCCATAGAAAAATTAACACCAGCAGAAGTGTTAACACCAACATCTCTTGGTTTTTCTACATCAACAATTGTTGTTCCAACCTTATCAACATCATATCCTCTAACATAAGCTTTACCAGGAGAAACTTTTACACACATCAAATTATCTGATGGTGTATTATTTTGTTCTGTTTTTTCAGTAGCAAAGAATAATCCATTATTACCCAATCTATTATCTAAAGAATTGTGTAATGATGGGGTAAACGGATCAACTGCGTAATGTCCAGATTCATCATATGTTCTATCTGCCATATAATCACGTATCTTATCATATTGAGAAGTTGTTATAATTTTCTTTATTTTTCCATCATCAACCCTCATTAATTCAACAAAATCAGTATCATCTTGATCTGTTAATAATTTCTTACTTAAAGTTAAATTAAACTTTAATCTATCAGCACCTGGAGCAGCATAATTAGTAAATCCTTTAGCATTATCATACAATGATTCATCATTTTTTGCATTTACAATAGTTTCTGATACTTTTAATCCAACTCTATATGATGGTGTATTTGTATAATAATCTAAAACAAGAGTTTGAGAAGAAACATTTACAAAATATCCTCTAATATAATAAATTCCTTTATTAATATAAGCAGCAGATCCTATTGAAGTTGCATTTGATGATATTAAACTTGCAAAAGGAGTACCTGCATCAATAGTCGTATTACCATATACAACATTTTCAGCACAAGTTAAAGATTCTCCATCATAAAAAGAAGATATTGAATTATTACTATCAGCACTAATATATGTAACATAAATCGTTATATCATCAACATCATCAGTAGTTGGATATGCGACATATTTAACTGTAGCATTAATACCAGAAACATCACCTGATATTTTTTTGCCTATAAAACTTCTAAGGTAAACTGATATATCAATACCATAATTAATAGTATTTAATTTAACAGCACTAAATTGACCAGTGTATCCAATCTCACCAGACTGTACAGGAGATCCCTCTTTAAAAATATTACCACCAAATGATTCTATTTGATTTTGTAAAACTGATTGAGAAGATGTTAATTCTCTAGCCTGAACTGGAAATCCTGGTTTATATAAGACTTTATGATAATTTTTTTCACTATCAAAATCATCATAGTAAGGACTTACATTTAAATTTGTCTTTTGTGTCATTTTCTTTAGAATTCCAGTATGATTTTAATGTCTTCTTTTTGCCTCAGATCCCTTTTGACAATAGATCGATTATCGATGTATAATACATCGCCTGTCTTTTTATTTATCTCAGGATTGGCAAGTCCATTTGTAAACTCAACTCCAAGATTTATTTGTTTATTTGAACTAGTTGTCGTAGTAACTCCATTAAATCCTTGATCTATAGAAACTGAGAATGAAGGACTAGCTGAAATAATATTTGCAGAAGTAGATTCAAAAGAAAGTACTTTTCCTTGAGTACTCACAGCAGAGTTATCACCTTGATCATTTCCATCACCAAAATATAAAGATCTATCTTGAAAATATTTTAATACTTGTGTATCTTTATCGTAAGATGCAATATAACCTCTAGCTACACCATCAGTAACTAATTGAGTTATACCTGCTCCAACTACATCTGCAGTTGTTCCAAGATCACCAGTTAATTTTATAGAATATAAAGATGAATAATCATTTGCCGTTGCATTGCTATCAGAACTAAATTGTTTTGGATTTTTAATTATACCAACTTGAGCAAAACTAGTATCAGTTGGAAAATCTTTAGTAGAATCATCAAATCTAACATAAACCAATACCTTATCAGCACCTAACTCAGTGTAAATATCATATCCATGACCTTTAGATGGTGGAATAATTGGTATCAAGTAAGCAGGATTTGGAATAGTACTAGATGCTTGAGCAGGTTGCAAATCAATTATTCCATAAGTATAACCATATCCACCTGCAGTAACCTCAGCTTTAGTTATTATACCAGTACTAGAAACAGTTACTAAAGCCCTTCCTCCTACACCATCACCCAAAATATTAACAGGATGAGTACCTTCAGCATAATTACCAGCTCCTCCAGATTCTTTAATAACTATAGTTTTTATTTGATTTTTATTAACATCAGAATTTCCTGCTTCTCTAACAGATTGTATTTGACTATCTGTAGTAGTATCCCAATTATTAGGAACTACAATATATTCTGTTGAATCAAATTTTATAATATCACTTGGTGAAACCGTAAATAAGTATTTCCAAACATATCCATCGTTAGAAGTTCCTGCTGCAGATGGTTCTAAGTCTGTAAATGTTGGTTCATCTAATGATTTTGATCCTGAAGGTTCTGTTGGTGAAGAACCATTATGAATACAAATATAAACTCTAAAATCACTATTAATTACATAATAATTTGTTTTATAAAGACTACCTGTTTGTCCATTTGGAGCTTCATTAACACCAATTTGATAGTCATGCCTATACATATCATATCGAGTATTAGAAGTCCAAGTATGTTTTTTTATAACTCTTCTAATATTTTGACTACTTATTTTTTTACCAAAAATGGAAGTATCTCTATAATGATTACTATATTGAAAATTATCAACTGGAGATGGTACTGGATTGGTATTCCAAGTACTAGATCTACCAAATCCAATTACACCATTAGGTGTTTTACCTTGAGGATTTGGTAGTCCTAAAAATACATAATATGAATTATTTGTTTCATCTAATACAGAATCAACGAAATTAGATGCGTTCAATATTCTAAATTGATCTGTTACTACAGCTGGCATATTAATAGTTTTTTAGATATTTATACATAATTTCAAATCTTACTATCAATTGCTCCTGTTGCTTCTAAACTATCACCACCACTTCTTCTTTGAAGAGTTGGGAAAGTTGTCAATCCACTGTTAATAGTATACCCACTAATACCAATAGAAATTGGATTTGATGATCTAGTAAATCCACTAATTTTTCCACTAGAATACTTACCAACTGGCATTGTTCCTATTCCCATAGTATGCAATCCAGAAACATTTGTATCTGATTTAATAATACATGTAATAATTCCAGTAACTTCATTTGGAGCAACTCCAGTTTTACTAAATGCAGCAATAGTGTATATGTTATCAGCAAAAGTTGTTCCTATACCAACTTCTGTAGTTCCTGTAGTATCCATAGAAGTTAATCCATGTCCAACTTCAGTGTCATAGACATATAAAGGATTTCCAACAACCATCAATGGGAATGATGGATTTTCAGTAGTAATACCAGTTATTTCAATTGCCAAATCAGAACCAAACATTACAGTTGTGATACCAGTAACAATTCCAGAATTTCCTTGTATAGTAAGACTTGCTGCCTCTGCAGTTGTAACATTTTCATATACTGGATTAGGGACAGAGAATAATACTTTTGGTGGTATTGTATAACCAAGACCAGGATTAGTTAATGTAATGCCACTAACAGATCCTCCAGATACTGCTACAGTTGCTGTAGCAGTTGTTCCAACACCAACTAATTCATCATTACTATCTTTCCACATTATTAATGGGGGTGCCGCGATAGAAACAGTTGCTTCTGTATATCCAGAACCTACAGGATTTACTGTCAATCCTGTTACTTTACCTGTTCCAGTATCAATGGTAGCAGTTGCTGCAGCAGATACAGGATCAATACCAGAAACTATTAGTGCACCAAAATTAGGTGATGCTGCATCTTCATAATTAAATAAACTTACATCATCAACAAAGAAATAATTATCAGATGTTGAAGCATAACCAATTATTTTTGCTGTTGGATATATTTGAGGTTCTAATTTAAGTCTTGTTTTATAAACGATTTCACCATCAAGTCTCACATCATATTTTTGCTTACTGAAAGCAAGTGGTTTATAAACATCTTGAGTATCAGTAATTATTCCAGGTCCTCTGTAAATATTAGTTGATACAGTATCAGATTGTGTTATTGCATAAACAGTTCTCTCTTCTTGTTCAATAGAATTTTCCTCTGATGGATTTTGTTGTAATTGTACTATATCTCCTGTTTCTAAACCACTTTTATCGGGTGTAACTATTATAGAATCAGTATTATCAGTTCCTTTATAGAAGAATATTGCTATATTATCTCCAGATCTTTCATTTCCATCCTCATCTACAGTAGTTCCTCTTGGAGGTACTGTAAAGTTTATAGAAGTTCCACCTATAAAATAATATGCATCTTCTGGTTCTTGAAGAACACCATTTCTCATAACAACCATTACACTAGAAAGATCAGTTTCAAAATCATCAGCATTTTCAACACTAATTAACTCTCCATTATAGAATAATGGGAATCTAGTTCTTGTTCCATCTTGATATTTTTTAATTGAATCTATATAATCCAATTCACCAAATTGCCAAACTGCAACTAGATCAGAATATACTTGAGTTGCTTCTAATGTAAATTTAGATAATACTGAACTTAATTTTCTATCAGTAACTAAACCAACAGCTTCAAAAACATCTCCTTCCATAAACGAGTATCCATTTCTACTAATATCAAAGTCAGATACTTGGAATAACTCAGATCCTATTCCAACTTCACCTGTAAATTGTTTTCCAACATTTATTGTAAGAGTTTTGAGTGTGGTTGAAGCAATTGCAACATTTACTAAATCATGAATAGGATCAGTTATTCGTGGATATGTATGAATTGTAATATAATCATCCTTAGAACATTTAAAACTTATGCTATCGGTAGCAATACCTAATGTATTACTTCCTGCTGTTAAATTATGATTAGCAGCAAATCCTAAAGTTAAAACACCAGTAGAAGGGATATAAGAAACATCATTAGGAGTTAATTTAGTACCACTCCAAGAATCTACAGCAACAGAATTATCATCTGCACTCACAAACATATGAGTGAAGAATTCATTTTGCTCAATAGCAGGAGAAACTTCAAGATTGAGTAGAAGACCAACCCCAGTATCAGTTGTATCACCTATACCTAATCTAGAAATACCTCTAATTTCAAGATTATCATACGATGGTGAAGATGTATATATTTTTGGTCTCTTATAATTTGTACCCCCATTAGTAATTTTATATTCTAATGATCCTCCACTACCATATGGTGATGCACCAACATCAAGTACAAAAGTATTAATGGTTGTAGACCCAACAGATACATTAACATTAGACTTAGGATCAGTAGATCTTGGATATGTATGATCGGTTTGGTAATTATCCTGAGCACATCTAAATGTTACAGTATTATCTTTAAATTTAACTGTATCATTCTCTCTTATACCATGACTAGACACATGTACAGTGAGAAGACCAGTTTGAGGATTATATAGAGTTCCTGTTGCAGGTTGTAAGTTAGTTCCATTTAATGTTGAATTATCGACACAATTTATAATTTCAAGTGAGTCTGAAGTTGCAGAAACAAATGAATGAGTATTAAATCCTACAGGATTTGCAGTAATTACTGCACCAGTTCCAACATTTTTTCCAACATTTATTGTAATAGAATTTGATGTAGCTTCTGATATTGTTGTTGATCCACCACCAACAGCTATAGGATCAGTTGCACGAGGATATGTATGCTCAGTTTTATGATAATCCTTAGAACAAGTAAATGTAAATGCATTATTCGAAATTGATATTGTATTGCTAGATCTTTTTACTCCATTAGGATCTGCAGATACAAATAAATGATCTGATACATTTGTTGATGGAACTACATTAAGAACATCAATTTCAAATGTATCACCACCAGTTACGTTAGAAATTGGAACCCATTTACCACTTACAGGATCAGAAGGTCTTGGATACTTATGTTCCGTTGCATGATTATCTTTTCCACAAGTAAATATGATAGATTCATCTTCAATTAAAACTAATTGATCATTTGCTAATGCTGGACTTGGAGATGCTGTAAGAGTAACTGTCATTATACCAACAGTACCATTATATGTTGTACCAGCTCCTGCCGTTGCTGTATTGTATGTAATATTATTATGACTTAAATTTATTAATACCAATTTTCCAGTTACTGGATCATAAGTTACATCAGTGGGATTAATTTTACTATCAACACCAATACCATTTGCATTTACAGTAATACTATCATTTACATGACTAACATAATTATGTTCATATCCTTCATCTTTAATAGTAACTCCAATAGAAACAATATTATTGTAACCAGATCCAAAACTTAGATCACCATAAAATGGTAATACTTCACCTTGTCCCATATAATCATGTACAATAGTACTAATTCCAACATTCATTACAAGACTGTCTAATGATGGAACACCTATAACTGAATATGTGTTATTATCAGTTTCTGGGAATATTGTAGTAGTTACGCCAGAGTAAGAACTATCGCAAGTAAATTCCAATCCAACTAATCTTACTTCAGATGTTGCTTTATCCCCAAATGCTAAGTCATGAGGAGTTGAAGTTGTAATTGTCAATATACCTGTAAGATTATCATAGGAAGCAGTAGATATACTTAAAGAACTTCCTGTAGTACCTACACCAACAACTCCTGTTATAACTCCAGAACCATCAACTATAGCATTTACATTCGCACCAACAAGAGGTGCATATCCTAATCCAGTAGTTGATCCTAATGAAATAATAACTCCACCTCTTGGTAACTGATTTTGATTAATATCAAACTCAGATTGTATAAGTGATCCATTAGTAGATGTAATTCCACTAAAGATAACACTAGATATTCCAGAAGAATAATCTTCAACAATTTTAAAATTATTGGTTGGATTATTATCAGTAGATGGAGTTTGGAAAATGCTGTTTATAAACAACATTCCATTACCACCACTTGTTCCAATACCAATAGTATTTGCACCACCAACTGTCAATTTAAAATCAGTTTTTAATCCAGTAAATTGATCAGAAAAATCATCATATATTATGTTTGATGAATAATCATTTCTAAGAAATACTCTTCCTGTGAATTTTGATCTAGGAAATGGTAATCCAGTAAGTTGTTCTTGTCCTTGTGGATTACCTCTAGGTGCATCAGTAAAATGAATTGTACTATCAACAATATTATAATTTCCTCTATATAAATGTGCTGTAGTACTATTTGTATGTGTTGTTGCAATACTACCAACAAAACCTCTTTTAGTAGTGACAAGAGTATAAGTTCCAATACCTGGTGTAATTGGTCCTACAGTAGTTGTTCCAACACCAACATTTGTTATTCCAAAATATTCATCATCAATTTTTAGAAGATTACCAATACTTACTGTTGCTATACCACTCAATGAAAATATTGTAGATGCTGCTGAAATTTGACCACCTTCATTATATGCTAAAGTATGAGATACACTCGTAGGTAATAATGGATATTGTGTAATACCATCAATGGTTACAATAGATTTTTCATTTCTCTTATCCATAGTAAATCTATGAGCATTACCTTCTCCAACAGATGTAAAGGTAATTCCAGTTCCCGCATTAGCTAATGCTCTTGTTGTTGCTATCTGAAAAGTATCATCAGTCTTTCTAATAGCAAAAACTGATGAAGTTAATGTGCCAATACCACTACCATTCTCATACATCATAGGTGTAGCACCAACACCAGCAAATGTTGAATCTGGTCTATAATTTAATTTTTCTCCAGTTCTAAAGAAATGATCTTTAATGGTAAATAAACCAGTACTTAAATTTAATGCGTTAGTATCTGAAGGATTGAGTGATTTTGAAAAAATTGGAATAGAGTTGTAATTTGCATCAAAATATGTTCTATTAATTCTATTTCCATTAATAGAATTATATAAGATAATACTCATACTATCCGTAACTTTACCATAAGTATAGTCCCTATATTCATTATCATTATCCATTAAAGTATATAATGATTGGTTAAAGGATACTAATGAAGTATCAGTAGTCATATCGTCAGGATAGAATTTTAAATCAAATACAGATCCATTATAAGACAACCCAAATGTCCCAAGTCCAGTTGAAAGAATTGATCTTCCATCTTGTTGATCATTATCACCAATAGAGAGATATTGAGACTGTTGTAAATATAGATTTGATCCTTCTTGAACCCCTATTAAATGATGAATAGCTTTAGAAGATCCAACACTAACTTGAACTACAGATTTAAATCCATCAAAGAGATTAGTAGATATTCCTATTATTGTAGTGGTTCCTACACCAGAATTAGATATTCCTTGATATATTAAAGATCTCTCACTACCATCATCTTGTAATGGTGCTTTAAATCTATGTTCACCATTTGATACTCCTGTTGTTCCAAATCCAACAATTTTAGATTTAACTTTAACAGGATTTGTAGATGATGAATATGATAGTGAAAATGTTGTACCAGAAAGATTTGCAGCAAAACTACCAATTTGACCATCATTTTCTATACTACCATCAACAAAATATTCAGATGTATATGTATCGGTACCATCATGTGTTATGTAAGATTCTACAAAATTAATATTATTAGTTACAGTATCTGTAACTTGACTATTTACAAGTAATGCTCCAATTTTATCAGCTTCTACAGTTATAATTGTAGATGTTGATGATGCATCTACATTATAAATTCCAGATGTTAAATCAATTGGACCAATTGAATTGGTTCCAACACCAGATAATGTAGTATTAAAAGAACTTTTAAGAATTTTTAAATCATAATCAATATTCCAAGGATCATTAGGAATAAATCTTAAGTATGAAATTCCTTTATCATCAACAATTGCGAAATTACCAATTTCATCTTCAAGATAAGTAGTAAATCCAATACCAGAATTAATTAATTCACTCTTATTAAATAGAACTTGAGAAGTTCCATATTGGTTAGTAGAAGATACAGTAGCAGGAGTACTCATTACAATTATTTCTGATAATTGTAATTGAGTTGTTGTATGTGAATTACTAATAATTTTAATGATATAGTTATTGTAAACGTCATTTGAAGTAAATTCTAAAATATTCAAATATTCACTAGGTTCTCCTTCCAAATTGGAAAATTGTTGATCAATACTGTCAATTCTTAAAACATTATTTGTCTTACATTCAACATAATCAGATAATCTTATAGTTTTAAATTCAATATATTTTGAATCATTTGCTAAAAAGTCAGTATCTCTAGCCAAATCCAAATTCCTTATTGTATCAACACGAGATTCTTCAGTTATATCCTGAACTAATGTTGTGTAAATTGAAGAACCAATAGAAGCAGATGCTGTAGAAGTAATTCCTGTATCTGAAAAATTCTTCATTCCACTAGGATGAAGAATATTATTTACAGGTGTTTGTAATTGATTCCATTGAATTGGACTTTTAATAGAATATGATAAATTTTGATAATAATCATTATTTGATGTAACTTGATTATCAATGCTTAATTTTCCAATATCATCAGACCATCCAATATCCTTTTTAACAGTTAAATCTACTTTATACACACCAATATTTTCTTTAACTTTCGTTACCTTACCAGTATTTCTTGATATCTCACCAACAAATTCTTCACCAATAGATAATGGATATGATCCACTAACTTTCATTATATTATTTGAATATGACAATACAAATAAATCTCTTTTAACCTCATTAGAAATTATTCTTTCACCAACAACAAATTCTGCATTTACACTAGAAATTTCAAATCTTGGATATCTATTTTTATTAACTACAAATGCATATGAGTCTTGAATTGTTTTAGCTATTCCTACATTTGTAGTTAGACCAACAAGATCAAATTTAACTTTAAATGGATTGATGCTAGGAATATCTACGACTTTAAAAAATTGATATCCATAATCTGCAGAGTTAAATCCTGTTCCATCGTCACCATCAACTCTCTGAATACCTTCTATAAAAACTTCATCTCCAATTTCAAATGGTGGAGTTGAAAAATTCAGAGTTGGTGTTGTTAATTGGCATGTAAATGCAGTTCCAGCAGAAGTTTTGACAAGTTGTTCAACACTAATACCATTTGAATTATTGACTGCAAACAATTTAGTTCCAATTTCAGGAATACCAGATGGTTTTTCTTTTACTTCAATTCTACTAATACTATTAGCATTTAATTGAGGCTCTAAATATCCACTCTTTACTTCTTCTCCAGTATTTGTATTAATAATTACAATGTCAGGTGGTGTAACGTAGTCTGAACCACCATCAATAACAGTAACAATTCCTATTGTATTTGCATTTTCAAGATTGATAATTGGTGATATAGATGCTTGTGGTTGTAAAGTTTTATCAGAAGAATATTCAAATCCTTCATTAATAAATCTTATTTTTTCAATATTTCCTATAGAATTAGATTGTGGAATAATTAAAGCATCTTTAGCTATTGTAGATGAAGAACCAACATAAGAGGGTAATGACTTATATCCAGTTCCAGATGAAAGTATGGATAATTTAGCAATAGAACCAGAACCAGTTAATGACTTTGTAGTATATTCTAAATTATCACATTCAGATTGAATATATGACACCCTTTCAGGTTTTTCTTTTAAATAAAAACTAAATGTTGTTGTTCCTACACCAGATATAACATAATCACCATTAAATAAACTATCAACAAATAAAATTTCAGAATTATTAATAACATCAGTATCTGCTGTACTAATATATCCAGAACTATTTTGTGTTAAATTGTAATATAATGTATTTGGTAAACTACTAGAATAAGAAACAGTTACTGTAGATCCAGTACCAATAACATTAAACTGTGTTGATAAACCAACACTGTTAAATTCATTTTTAAATTCATTATCATAATAAAATTTCAATTTGTATCCAGATAAAGAACTATCTGAAATATCAAAAACTAAATTATTATTTTTAAAAGTTTTAATTTGTGGATTAACTTTATATATTTTTTGATTTGATCCACCTGAAAGAGCAGTAATTGATTTATATGTTGGATTATATGCGGTAACATCAACATAAGTATCACCAAATTTGACATTATTCTTATCTTCTTTATAAACATAATAATATCCAGTTGTCAATCCAGTAGCAGTACCTTCATAATAAACCTTATCACCACTAACCAATCCATGGTTATCTAAAGTAAATCCATTTGTTTTAACAGAAGAATTCGTAAATGTAATTGGATCTATTAAGATAGATCCAGTAATATCATCTCTTTTAATACTTATAGATGAACTATTGGTACCAATACCCGTATAAAGTTTTGATTTTATATTTAATGAAATAATATCATTATTTGCTAAACCATGTGTTGAAGAAGTAGAAACTGTAGATTTAATCCTCTCAATATTACCAGTAACTTGTGGAAAAGTACTTTCAAATAGATATTCATCATTATCTCCACCCAATCCACCACCTATAGAACGGAAATAAACTTGATTACCACCAGTTGTACCTATTCCAGTTTTTATTCCAATTGTATTATGGCTTGTTTTGACAGCATATACAGTGGATGGTAAAGTAAATGTAGATGAATCAGGTTCTGTAGAAATTGCTATATTTGCATATCCACTTGGTATCGATAAACTAAGCTTCTGATTATCAATAAATGGATGATCTTCCAGATAAATTCTTTGTGTTATAACATTCCTAGTAATAGTATTACCAGCAAATAAGAATGAAATATTATATGATGCTCCAGGAGTTGTTCCAATACCAACACTCTTTAAAGGATTAAAATATACTTTATCATTTACAGTAGAATTGAAATAATCTATATTATTATTTGATATTTCAAATGAATCTGGATGATATGATATTAAATCACCTGCAGTATGAGAAACTCCAGCAGATCCTCTAGAAACTCTAATTATATTTTGATTTTTAAACAATTTTAAGATATTAAAAGTTTCAGATCCAATAGAAAGCTCACCTCCAACTGAAACAGAATCTGGAATATTATAAACAAATATTTCTGTTGCAATCCCAGTAATAGATGATGCTGGTATATCAACTGCAGCTCTAGTTGTATGTGAAGTAAATCCTATTTTATATGATGCATTTAATTTGTTTATATCTGTGGATAGTCCAGATAAAATCACATTGTCATTATTATATAAATTATGGCTTGGTGAAATAGAGACTTTAATTTTACTATCAAACCAAGTTAAAACTGAATTAGAATACTCTTCTGAAGAAGTTTCTAAAGAATTAATTGATGGTCCAGTTATACTCTTAACAGACACATTTAATCCTTCACCAGAAGTACCTGTATTGTCAAATATTAATTGATCATTTACCTTAAATGAAGATCCAGCACTTACTATATCAAATCTTTCAATAGGACCTGTAGATACAGATTCAACTTCCATTTTTTGATCATTAATCTCATTTGTTTCTACTATGAAATCATTATCAGCATATGGATCATCTACTTTATATGGAAATGTATTTCTAACTAAATCCGAATTATTAAAATCAAAAGATTGATCTATATCCAAGAAATTATCTTTAGTAGGATTTGATCTATACTTATCTCCGATAAAATATGGAAATATTGGGTTATTATTACTATCAAGTAACGCATGATAAGCATATACTCCATTTGGAAAATCTTGATTTATCTCATATCTCCCATTAAACTCATCTAAATCTCCAGAATTATCATATTGTTGATCTTCTATAAAATATCCAAGTTCATATGGTGGAATTGTTCCTAATGCTTCTCTATCACTATCAATAAATTTTAAATTACCATATCCAGATTGTAGTCTAACTATATCACCTGTTTTATCTGCATTTTTATATCCATATGGTCCGTATATTGGATTTCCATCATATGCCCATCCTATTATATTAGAAACACCTTCATTATAATCTAAAATATCTGTACTATATCCACATATTGTATATTTTAATTTATTTTTTCCAGCAACTAAAAGATCTTTACCTAATTTTTTATTATTGTCTATAGTAAAGGATCTAACATGAGAATCTAAAAACTCATTAGATCCTACAGTTGTAACAAGAATAGATGATGAAGTTGAATATCCTATTCCTGGATTATTAATTTTAATATCTACAATTTTACCATTTTCAATAATAGGTCTAAGTCTTGCACCAGTACCAGCACCAGTAGGATCAATTACATCTAATTCTGGTTCGGTAAAATAATTACTTCCACCAAATTGCAAATTAAATGAATCTATTTTTCCATTAACTATAATCGGACTAATATTAGCACCTATACCCCTGGATACAGTAATTATAGGTTTCTTTTCAAAATTAATAATAGTTGATCCATATCCAGTTCCTTGTTCATATAGATAAACTTGTTTTATACTTCCTCTTACTGTAGGACTTAAACTTATTGTATTAGTAGTAGAAGTTGTACCAATACCAACAGATGTAAATTCAACATATGCTTGGATTTTAGGATATTTAAATTCCTGATATCCGGTTCCATTAGACGTTAATGAAACGTGATTTTTTCTATTATAATTTGTATGGATAGTTCCACCAATACCAGCATCACATAATTTAAATGAATTTTGATCTTGATTTAAAATATAATATCGATTAGTTGTTGATAATCCAGTAATATTACCAGAATATTCAATTATCTCCCCATCCTTAAATCCATGATTTGGAAAATTAATTGTATCAAATATAGTAGAAATACCTGTGGGTTTAACTATTAAATTACGATTAGTGTAATTTTGACCAGGATCTAATACATTAATACCTGTTAATGTATTTTTTGGTCCAACTTTAAATTCATGAGTACCAGATAAGTTTTGACCATTAAAATCTACAGTGTTTATTCCTGAAGAATAATCAGAAATATTATTAAATAATCTAATTGTTCTATTATTTAATTTTTCTGCAATATATGTTGCATTATCGAATAATGTGGTATTACCAACTCCAATTGGATTATTAAAATTGGAATGATATACTACACTTTGACCACTATTAAACCTATGCTCACTATTAAAGTAAACACTATTTTCAACTGTATTGATACCAGTTCTTGCATCAAATTTAACCTCTCTATATCTCCTTGAAAGAATAGGTTCTACTAAACATCCTGTTCCATTACCTCCACTAACTCCAATAGCAATAATTCTTTGAATATCAAAATCTTGTGGATCCACAAATATATTTTTAATATTTCCACTTAAAACTGGTTGAACTAATGCGGTTGTAGCAGATCCACTAATTGGATCTGGATTAGAAACAATTAATTTTGGTAAATTTATTACATCAAAATCTTCTCCACCATTCAATACATCAACACCAGTTAAATTTCCATAATATACTTTATCTTTAGATTTGTAATTGCATATTTCCACACCATTAATTAGAATTCCTACCCCTCCTGGATTAGTAGTTGTGGCAGTTCCAGCATTAATTTTTGTATCTAGTGGGAATTTTTTAAATAATTTTTGTTCTCCTATTATTTTATCTTTATGTTCTAATAAAGTAAAAGTATGACTCCCATCATTACTAACAGGTTGTGTGAATGTGATAAATCTATTAGTTCCACCAATTCCACTATTACTTCCATATATTCTTATTTTATTTGAATTTAATTTTTCAATAGAATATATACCAGATTCTAAACCAGTTAAAGGGTTTGCACTTGGTTCATAATAAATCTGATCTCCAGTAATAAAAGGTATATCATTATCAAATGTGATTGCTGAGTACTCTTCATCAGAATTAAGATCCGATAATGTTCCAATACCAGAAGAAAGATTAATAAAACTCTTATCTATATTAATGTCTATTTCCTTCAAATAGGGAAATTTTATATTTGTACCTGAGTGAGTATGATAGGATGGTAATGAATTTGAAGTAACATAACCATATTCATCATCAAAATAAACATTTTGAATATCTGAAATTATATTATTATTTCCGAAAGATAACTGTGCTGCAGATGAAGAAGAATTTGCTTTATTAATTTTTCTTCTTAACTTATAATGCTGATCCTTAATTGGTGTAAAACTAAAATTTTCTAACGATATAACTTTTGACCCATTATCAATTCTCTCTGAAATATATGGAATATCATCATTTGCTAAAGGATATACTATTTCATTAGTATCTGAAAGAAGAATTTCTACTTTATCACCATACTTAAGACTTGATCTATCAATTGGACTTTCAACAGTTAATGTTCCTTCTCCATCATTACTCCAAGATTTTATTTTATATGATGAACTTGTATTATAAATCCATGAATTAGCAAAAATTTGATTATAATTTTTGTTTTTACTTGGGTTTTTAATATTATAACCAATATTTTTTACAGATATTAATTCTCCCTCATTAATATCAACTGATCCTTTTTGTACAAATTCTGATATTACTCCACTAAATATTAACTCAACTTTTTTAGTAATATCACCATCTTCATAACCAAAATATGTTTCATTATTTCTAATATTATCTGTAGGAGAAATTTCTGCAACTACACCAGAACAATTTAAGAATTGATTTACAGTTTTATCAGTGTATGTAATAGTATTAATACCAGATAATAGAGTTCCAGTTGCACTAAACCCTATTGTAGAATCTACAGATATAATACTTGATCCGATAGAAACTTGCTCAAGAGATTTTGTATTTGGAATAATGACAAAATCATCTTCAAGATCACTATAATTATCATATCCAAGAAATAATGAAAATTTAAAATATTGCTTATTATTTCTTGTAAATGATTCAACTTCAGATACAGATGCGTTTATATCTTTATTAAGATTACTTCTAAAAAGTGATTGTCCCTTCAATTTAAGAGGATCACCAGAAATAATTTCTGCTACTGCAACTTGTCTTCTCACATAATTTGCAGATGAAGGTTTAATTAAATAATCTTCTAAATTTACAACAGTTGGAGTGTGATTATATAAAACATTAAAAAGAATTCTAAAGGATTCATCAGTTCCTTTTGCCTGATAAAGAGATCTAGCTTCCTTTATAAAATTACCAACATTCAATTCACTGGTAAAATCAGTATTTTCTAATCCTGGAGTAAATGTATGTTTTGTTTTTTTATAAAATTCTTTTAAAAATAAAGAACTTAAATTTTGTACATTTGCAGATTGATTGTGAGATCCAGCACTACTATCACTAAAAACTAATTCTTCTTGATTTAAATCTTTATGATAACTAGTAATTCCACTAAATCCACGTATACATCCAGTAAATGTATTTGTTGTTAGTCCAGTATATGTAATAATTTCATTATTAATCTTAAATAACCCATATTCATCTGGAAATCCTTTAGTAGTGGAAACTTCTATTGTAGTATTATCTGTTCCTACACCAACTGATAATGTTGTAAATCCGACAATAACATCTGGAGTTAAATTATCAACATTTAAATATTGATCAAGATTGTCGGCAAGATCAACAGGACCACCTTGAAATTCTTGAGAAATATAATATTGCTTAAGAAAATCAGATGTTAAAGGACTTTCTTCCAAAATAAATTTTGGAAGTTGATTTGGAAGTATATCCTGTAATTTAATTCTTCTATCAATGCCAGTTTCTATCATATTATTCTCTTATTAATTTGCCGTTAGAGTAACTTGAAGTGTAATAATCTCTGTTAAATTTAACACCTGAAATTTCATCTCCAGAAGCAATTACATCTCTTACCATATTTATTGCACTTTTAGAAACACTAAATGATAGGTATAAATCTTTTAAACCAACAACGTCATTGGATTCTGGAAAAGCTTGTATTTCAATAATATCATTTGGTTTAACTGTAGATATAATATTAACTGTATTTAATATTACCTCACCCTTTTCATAATCAACGATTCCTGCAGATGATGATACAACTGTACTGGTATCATCAACAGTAGATGGTTTAACTATACTCAAAACTCCCGTTTTACGATCTGCATTTGGAACATCAGTTATATAAACAATATCTTTTTCACCAAATATAGTAAATCCAGTAGACTTTATATTGTACCCCTGGGGGTCTACATGGAACCTATTACCAAAACATAGTTCATACTGCGCCCATTGGTTTAAGGATGCTCTGAGATCCCTCCTGACCCTTATCTTGGTTATATTGGAAGTAATGGCAGTATCAGTATCATCAATAACTTGTAAAACCTTACTATATTTAAATCTTCCACCAAATTTATTCATATCTACAGAATTTGAATATTGAGTAAGAGAATTGATAACAGAAGTCCTTAGACTATCTGGTGTTGATACAAATGAATTATTATAATAAACACTGGTATCTACTTCGACATATAATATTTTTAAATCTTTTATTTTTTGATTTATTCCAGATACAGTATATTTTTTTAATTGTGAGAGAATTCTATCCTTTGAAAAATCAGAAACATATGTTCCATTCTTAGGTTTAATGCTAATACTAACAGTTCCAAATTCTGGTGGATCTAATTCTTCACCACCAACAACAGAAACTGATTCTGTATTTGGATAAACTTTCTTAATAATAGCCTCATAATCTCTTGGTGTTACTGCTCTATTTTGAGAAGAATATATTAACGGTGAATAATATTTAATAGAATTAATAGGTTCAATGTTAGATCCATTTTGAGATGTTTGATTGGAAGTTAAAGTAACACTAGTAGTATCAACAGACACTCCATTTTCATTAATAATATTACCAGCAAACGTAAATCTAGAAGCACCATTACCTTCTTCACCATTTGTAGTCATATAATGAACAGTAATTACATTACCATCATTAATAAGTGGTGTAGTTCCTAATTTTTTACCAAATATTCCATCACCAAATTTTAATTCATATCTTTCATCCTGTATTTCTCTTACAAAGAAAATTTGAGAATCTGAATTTACAGTATTAAGACTATCTACTAATGAATATTTTATTCCTAACCCACTATCACCCTCATTCTTAATATAAACACGAATTGAAGAACTGTCTATATCTTGGTTATTAAGAATAAATCTTTGATCTAAACTACCATCATATTTAAATTCTTTAGTTAAAAATGTCCCTTGATAGATATTGACATTATTAAATGTTGCTGTATTACCAGAAATAATACCAGTTGTGTTCTCTCTTATTGAGAAAATATAAGAACTATTGTTAATACTACCAGTACAAATCAATCCAGCCTTTAATGTTGCAATAGATGGTAAATTATCAGAATTTAAATTTGCAGTTATTGATACTTGTGCTATTGCAGATGATTTAGATCTTGGTGTATATCCAATATTTGCCGCAAGAGATACTACATTTTCTCTCAAAGTTGCCGAATCTAAGAAAGATTCATTAACTGCCATATTAGAGTTAAATGCAGTAATGTAAGTATTATATGCTAGGGTATCGATAAGTGCCGAAAAATTAGACCCTTCAAAATCAAAATCAGTAAACTTACTATTAGACCTTAAGTAGTCTTTAATAGAAGTCTTTATTTGATCGAAATCTAGATTTGTAAATTTAGTAATAGGCATATTATTATCGTGTTGCCTCTAATATGAAAGAATATTCTTGAGTCGGAAATTCTTGACCAATAACATCAAAAATAACCTCTACTTCAAATTCATTATCATCAGGTCTAGGAAATACTTTCACATCTACATTATCAACTCTAGGCTCAAAATTAAGAATTGAAGTCTTTATTTGATCCTTTATAATCGATGCCGTACCAAAATCAACGAAGTCAAATAGACTTTTATAGACATCAGAACCAAAAGTAGAGTTAAAAAACTTTTCTGTTGGAATTGTTTCTACAATATTCCTAACTGATTTTCGAATTGCATTTTCATCTTTTAAAATGGGTAAATCTTTTGTTACTGGATGTGGTATAAAAGACAAACTAATGTCCTTAAAAGATCTTGATACCCTAGAAATCGACATGAATAAAGGTTTTTTATTTATTTATACCCAAAATCCTAATAAATTACTCATTAAGATTAATTTTTTCTTTTTTATTGTATTCTGGAGCATCATCATGAATAACTTCTTGAATAATTCTCCCTTCTCCATCATATTTTGAGTCTAATTCCTTCGAATTTTCCATTTTTTCACGTAAAAAAAATATTTAGCGTAAAAAAGTGCCTCTTTCGAGACACTACGGTTATTTTCCTTGCCCTCTGTACTTTTTTCCAGCGGAGTTTCGAGAGGTTGCGGAGTATTTTGTGTGTTTTCCGTTCCCTTGACGAGACTTTTTCGGAATTGACTCTACATAATCACCGCCTAAGAGTCCTGTTTTTGCTTTTGCCATTCATTTGCTCCAATAACTTCAGTTTTTAGTTCATCCTCAGTGGGATGCCCAGTTTGATAGAATTCAATTGCATAATCTTGCATAATATCGAAGTATTCTGACTGAGATAACCCAGAGAATACTTCCTTTCCTTTCAGAATGATATTATAACGATCAGATAATTCTGCTTTTTTCATGTCCTACACGAACTCTTGGGTCACACCAGATCTCCATACCTGCTTCCTTGGCATCAAGACAGAATGATACGTCTTCTCCACACATGTCCTGAACCTCTCCACTTTCGAATACTTGCATTTTCGGTGCAAACCATGGATACTTCATTTCTTCATGCTCAAAGACCCCATTCTTAATCAATAACCATCCGAAACCTGTATAATCTACTGTGAACGGTTTCTTTCTCTTGGATATACTTTCGATAGTTTCGTGATTCATCACTCCACCATTGTTACGAAAATCATCCTCTTCTAACCAATGTGCTACAGAAGTAGTCTTACCATCTTCGGTACAATACCATCCTGCTGCAATATCCTTTTCCATCAAAACTAATTGCCAGAACTTCTCAGTGTTAAAAACAATATCACTGTCAATCCATAGTTGCCAATCATATTTTAACTTACCATCCCAAGGCATCTGATCAGGACCTCTGAGAACATTTGCACCAAGACACTTACATCTTGCAAAGTTCACCATAGAACTATAATCTTGTGATATTTGTATACTTGCACCTGCCTGTACCAAATCAAAACAAAGTTGTACAAAATTCTTTAAGTAAGTATATGATACTCCTCTACCAGGTAGACAGAATACTATTGCTTTACCTTTAACTAATTCCTTTGCTTTAGCATAATCCCATTCTTGCTTCTTCGCAACGGGAGGCTTTGCTTTTACTGTAAATCCTTTAGCCATAACGTGTTGTAATTACTTCACTATCATACATTATATATGTCCTATTGTCAATATGATGCTTCTGATAATTCTCCTTTATCTTTACGGTCTTCCGTAACTTCTAAGTATGTTAACTCTTCCATGAAATATGTCTGATATATTCTTCCCCATATTACTTCAAACTCCTCTTCATTCAAATCTTTAAATAAACATTCATCTCTTAAGTAAATGTGATATGTCTTTTGTTCGTTCATTCTTTTTCGGTAAGAATAATCTCACCACTATCTATAGACCACTTTAACACAAGATCTTCGTACCAGTCAAATTCATTGATGATTTCCTCTGGTATGTTTATGTGATATCTATCAGTTACTGGATCAATCTCTATGGTCGAAAAAATATTCTCGAAATTTTTTTTCATACTATGTCAACCCTGTGGTCATTTTTATATAGCAAAAAATTTTTCTATCCCTTTGATATCACTAGGTCGATCTGGGTCGTTTATAGCTTAGGGGATCCATCGGTTTTTAAACGGGGGATAACAAATAACCCCCGATAAACGGGGGCACTGTGTGATAACGAACGAATGAACAGTTGTTTATACTTTAACCTCTGCTTTTACATTGATTTGTGTTAACAACTTGATTGCATTTAATGCCTTTTCATATGTATTAAAAGACATATATCTGTATTTTAAATCATCAGGAAAGGAATACAAAATGGTAGTGTTCATTGTTAATTAAGGGGAGAAGGGTTTGTGTTAGTTTCGGTGAGAAATTCCATCATAAAGTAATCACATGTGATTTCTAATTGTGATGCATACTTCTCAATTTCCTGATACATTTCAGGTGTGTATGTTAACATTTTATCACGCATAATCTGTCTCTCCATTAATGTAACTTTCTACGTCAAATTTGTCATCCTGTTGTAACTCAGGGATGTCATAGATTTCACCTGGAGTATTCATTAACTCCAGGAGGATTTCATCTTCATACATGATAATTAAGGGGGGGTAATTGGATAGGGGTTGTTGATACTAACTGTAAGACAATTCGGGTGTGTCATGTAATACAATTCCATCAAAGAAATCAGTGGTTAATTGTTTAAAACTAACAAACCAATTAAAGTTTCTTTGATATACACTTGCACCGTATTTTACCTCATGTAAAATTGCATTTAGTCTTGATTTTGTCGTCACTGTTTCATATCCACATGACGACAATAACACTGCCTTAGTGTTATAATCATAGGTTGCAATTTGATGCCCATGTAAGAAGATTTGACTGCATTTTGTCAAGTCGTTATACAAAACTTGGGTGTTTGCTTGACACCAATCTTTCCTATTACGGATTGCTTCACACATTTTTGCTTCGATTTTACGCATGTAAGTAAAAAGAAATAGTGGTGGAAAGTGAGTGAGGTAGCAGATGTCTGACTTATGCTAACTCCTTTGCGAAGTCTAATTAAAGTCTCAGGGATGCCAACCTCTCTCACCTTTATAATATACATGATTTTGCGTGTCAGTGGGGTTTTACTATGACACTTTCTCAACTGGTTTCACGATCTAAAATTTACGATCGCGCAAAAAAAATCCCCCGTGAGGGGGATAGTTGACTAAGTGGTTTGAAGTGACTTAACTAACTGTCTGTAATATGGTAGAATATTATTAACAAATCCTCTGATATCTTTCACCAACTCCTGCATCTCATAATGATGAATATTCCAACGGTTAGAAATGTCACGTTGGTAGTCTCTCATTTGGATTAGAGGGGCATTTGGTTTCACTAATTCAGTTGATTTGTTAACGACTTTACCAGATTGGAAAGTAGTTACTGTCACTTTCTTTTGCTCAATCTTTGGAGTTGTTGTAACTTTAGGAGAAGGAGTTGCCTTCTTTGTTGTTACTTTAGCAACTGATTTTGCTGCTGTTGTTGTAGTCTTACGTGTGCGTCTCTTACGTGGGGTTGTTGCCTTAGCAGTTGACGCAGTTGTTGACTTAACAGGCATAAAATTGATTCATTCGTTTGACTCTCTTAATATACACGGTTTTTGGTTGCAGTGGGAGAAATGTGTGACAGTTTCTCAACTGGTTTTGCGATCTGAAAAATTAGATCGAAAATTCCGGCCGGAATCCAATTATCAAACTGTCACATAAAATCCCCAAAGTGCCCCTTTGTGTGTGTATAATAAGAATATGTTTAATCCTAATACTACTTTCAATCCTGCGTTACCTTACGCAGTCGTGTGTGCATCTGCTCCGCATGAGAATACAGTCTTTAAAACCCTTGACGAATGTTGGGGTTTATGCCTTGCATTATCCGAAGAATACGGGCACTCCGAAGTGTGGTATGGAAAATGCCTCATGGGTGAATATAGAAACGGGCAGTAATGCCCGTGCCCGATCTAAAAAATTAGATCGAAAATTCCGGCCGGAATCCAGTTGAATAAGTGGCACACACTTTTCCCATTCGTGGGTAAAATGGTTTATATTTAAAAAGTCAACAAAGGATTTGCATTATGAATGGGTGGAAAAATTACGAAACCTGGAATGTCTCCCTTTGGATACAAAACACGGAATGCCTTTACAGATTGGCATTAGAGTGTGCAGGATTTCAAGAATGGAAAAATGTCATGCACAACGATGTTGGAAGTTTCTTCACGGATGACGGAGTTGCATGGGATGATGCTGATTACTCTGAGGTGCAGTCAATGTTTAACGAAATGAAAGCAACAACTGATTTGCATCATTGGAGAATGGCATTAGCATAAAGCAATACCCCCGAAAGGGGGTATTTTTCCGATCGGAAATTTCCGGCCGGAATCCAATTATCAAACTGTCACACATTTCTCCCATTCGTGGGCAAAATGGTTTATATTAACAATGACACCGGATTTTTCTTATGCTTTACGAAATCATTTCAGAGAATGTGGATTTCATGTTTACCGATGTTGAAGAGATAGGCACGAGTGATGTTTCCATTTGTGTCAATCGTATCATCAAAGAATATGCTCCATTCACTGAGGATTACGCATCAACTCCAACACGTCAAGTCATCCGTAGAATGGTTAACAACTGCCTTGCAACTTTAAATGATTTACATCATACACAAATTTGGGAGGATATGGCAAGGCAAACTTGTGAGTTTACTGCTATCGGTGCATGTTGAAACACTGCATCAATTAATCTCGTAACCCCGTAAGGGGTTTTTTAATGTGGAATAAAAACAAGCCGCGAGATCTCGTGATGAAATCTCGTAGCAATTAAATGATAAAATCTAGTGACAATTTACTCAAAAACTTTATCAGTTAAAGATTCATAATCATCCGGATTAATGTTATCGGGTAAACCCATATCGTTGAAATAACGTATAATCTCAACGAACGCAGTTTCTTCTGCTTCAGTAATACTTAGTGTGCGTAATGTTTGAGACATGATGATAATTAATAAAATGAATTGGAATGAATTGTTGTTAAACAGGCACGAAATCTTTCATCGTGTCACTGTTAATAAATTGGGGTGGCATATACTCACTAACTAACTCCCAATCAGGTGAAAGTTTCATACGTTGAATATCATTTTCAAACGTAGATTTGCTCACTAATTGTTTGCTATAAGTCTTAAATCCACCTGCCATAAACTCAACGACTTTGAAGATTACGTTTTCGTTTATAACATTACCCCAAGATTTAACGGGATAATAGTTAACAACTGTGTCTCCACTAATTGCATCCTTACGAAGAAATTCCATGATGAAAGTAATAACGAAAAGTGAAAGAATTGTTTCCATGTTGTTAATATAACATGGAATTTCAACGAATGGGAAAATCATATGACACTTTGTAGAGTGTCAACCTTCTGTTGTTTGAGTGTTATTAATCGGGAGATGATGTCAAATAGAATATTATAATCAACTCCCTCCCAATCATCCCACTCAGAAACATAACCATCACAGTCAAAATCAACTGTCATGTCTACATTTAGTGGGGCATATT
>VTLG01003499.1_pt1 | contig 38522 bp, 55 predicted proteins | sample 4694571 | NCBI WGS metagenome assembly VTLG01 (sample SAMN12604809, study PRJNA352737) | marine metagenome | biome: ENVO:00000447; feature: ENVO:00000209|ENVO:00000569|ENVO:01000036; material: ENVO:00002151; isolation source: viral sequences binned using virsorter ... | reverse complement strand
TGTAGTCTGTTTCCTGTCTCCTGCGTAGTATATCGCCACAGTCTACAGTGTTCCCTTTGGAAGTCTTAATGCTGTAGTCGTAAGGAGACATTAGACCTTTCATAATGTCCATACCTGACGTATAACCGTTCTCTTTGAGAGCGTCATACTCTGCCTTACTTAGACCAGTGATTTGTCTAGTCTTGAGGTCTTCGTAATAGTTTCCGTGTGCTTGAACTTCCATGTTTGGGTGTTTCGTTTATAGTATTATTATAGCACAAGGTTTGTGCATGTGCGAGTAAATCGTAATATTCGGTTAACTCTGATTTATCCCAAGGTCTACTCATTTACTGAGTAGTCCCAAGGTGCGGGTTCGCATACTTTCTCAACTAGTGTGTCGAATGCGTTTTCTGTCTCTCTGTCTATCCAACTGTTCTCAATGAAGTATTTGCACATAGTGACTAATACCTCTTCTTCAACCTCTGTTACTGTAAGAGTTCTCTCCCAGTTAACGTTACCATCTGTTGATGTGTCTACTAGTGGTCTTCCCATCTTAATAACTCCTGTAAGGGTGGATTAGGTTACTAGCATAGTCTAACACATTACTTGCCATAATGCGAGTGTTAGTCCTAGCGTTAAATGTGTTAGAGAGTAGCACTGCTGCTACTCCGATGATAATTAAATTCTTCATTACTTAACCTCCATCCATTTGAATTCAGAGATGGTGCCAACTTTCCAGATTGTAACTGGTCTACCTAGTTGCTCTGCCTGTCTCTCTGCGTGCTTCTTAGCATCTGCGAAGTGTGAACCGTCGAATACGTCTGCCCAGATCTTGACTTCGTTACCGTAGTCTGAAGGTTGAATTGCCCAAGTAGTCATGTTGCTGTTTGGTTGTGAATGTTTGTATATACTTATTATAGCGTCATCAAAGACGTTAATAAGGGTTTGTGTGAGAATAGATATATTTCGTAACATTAGTGCCTGTCCGAAATATACCATACTCCATACTTGTTAATCCTCTGTGGTTCAAAGTTTCTCTTGCTCATTTCGGCAAGTGCTGCTTGAACTACTGGATTGTCCATTGCTGATTGATTGACTAGAACTCTTCCGTTGTAGATTGGTTGAAGTTTGTCGTTGAACATGTGACCTCCGTGGGTTTGTTTCTATGATTCTATTATAAAGGTATGGATTGCACATTACAATAGTATGTGTGCCACTAATCCAACTGGCACATCAGCTGAGATGTTTAGGATCGTGGTGAAGAATAACATAATTAAGCGGACGGTTTCTCTCATGTGAATTGTAGTATAGGGACAGCGGTAACAGCATACATTATAGCATCTTGATTGAATGATTTCTTGTATGCATCGCCCACTTTGCGAAGTGCATCCACTGCTGCAGGATCTTCCGTGGTGATAGATATCACCTTTGACTTTTCTAACGTTCCCTTGTATATGCCGATAGCATCGGTGATTGTTGCATACTCAAGAGATGCAAGGACCGTGTCGTTTAGAAACTGGATCCACATTTGATTAGTCACGGTGCCCGCGTTTGGGATGTTCATGCCTAGGGTGATTGAATGAGTTTGCATTGCTGATGGATCTATTCGTTACATTCTTATACTACTGCAGCGGGAGCAGCACCTGCAATAGGTACTGTGCCACTAATATTAGTGTCACATAGGTTATAGCATATGCAACTGCTTATACTGTATAATATTACTATAAACATAAACAAAGTCTTATGTCAGTCTTACATCATGAATCCATACTCGAAGATTGTATGGAACAAGCAATAGCAGAATTCTGCGAAGCAAACAAACTAACTCCAGATATGTTTGCTCTTATCGAAGATCACTTAGGTGTTCAGATAGCACTCGATAGAAAAGCAAATGCTATATTTGAAGGGAGGTGTGAATAGTGCCTAACCATTGTCATAACAGAGTCACATTCTACAGTGACGACACAACAATGATCCTAAAACTCCATAATATATGGAAATCAGGTTTAGAGAATGACGACAACAGCGAAACCTGTAAGACAGTGTTTGGCAACTTTATTCCCGAACCTGATTGGTCTAAAATACCACTCAATGAGAATGACGTTAAAGAATACTCATTCTCTAACCCTAGAGGTGAAGTAGGTGAGTGTCCTAAGTTCATTGAGGATAAGGATAGACCATTTAGAAGTGGTTTACGTTTTGAATCAACTGACGTTATGGACGATAGATGGTATAATTGGCGTGTCCAAAACTGGGGAACTAAGTGGGATTGCTACTCCTTAGAGATTGACGATTGCGATTTGCCACACGGATTCGAGGTTAATTTTGAGACTGCTTGGTCTCCACCCGAAGAAGTCTGTAATGCTATTCGTGAGCAGTTCGACGATCTTTCTATGTCGTGGTTCTATGATGAACCAGGTTGCGAAATTGCGGGGTATCTATAAATGAGAGACCTACAATGGGATGCTGATAGACTTATGGAACAAATCATAATGCAACACAGCAGACATATGCAAATGGGTGCTTTGGTAGATTACCAACTTAGTTATCCAGACATGACCATTAAAGACTTTTTTAGAATGGCAAGTCAAGAACTAGAAGAACAAGAGGAGGAACTAGGTTATTATGAATAGAGAACTATTACTCGAACTCAAGTCATTCCTCGCAGAGAGGATGGTCGATAATATGACCACTGAACAACTCGCAGAGTATGTCCAAGATGACCTATTCACCTATTTTGACAAACAAGGTGAACATGAATTCCTAGAGGAAGCGAGGAACTATTGGGATGATATGTTTGATGAAGTAGTCGAAGAAGTCCAAGACTATATGAAGTGTGACTTCAAACGAGAACCAGGAAATACAGTTCGTCATCCATAGTGTGCCAATTAACAAAGTGTCCACCAGGTGTCCCATAGGCACCTGGTTTTGTTATAATAAAGATATACAGAGTTGGGTCGCTCTTTAAATCTTCGTCACTCCCCCTGCGAAATTATATTGAATGTGCCAATTATATTAGTGTCCACTATTGCTTGTATATGTCTTTGAGTCGATTATAATATAAGAGTAAACAAACCAGAGAGCAAATCTTATGGCAACCAGAGCGAGGTTAGGTTATGTACTATCCGATGATTCCATTGTTAGCGTTTATCATCATTGGGATGGGTATCCCGAATGGTTGGGTGTAACACTCAATGAACACTACAACACAGATGAGAAAGTAAGGGAACTCATCGACGGTGGCAATATGTCCTCTTGTTGGTCTGATTCTGATTTCGATTATGAGAAACAGGAATTTATCAAAAAGGATCCCGAACCAAATTACTATGGGGGTGATGATGAAGCACCGAAGCATTTCCAAACTTTAACAGAGTTAACGGATTATGATTGTGGGGAAGAGTTTCTCTACTTATGGTTTATGAATACGTGGAATTGCTACGCATACAAAAAGACCTACGATAAAGAGTACAATTGCACTAGTACCACTTTATCACCTAGAATAATTCCACAAGAAGAACAAGGTGTGGCAGTTTAATTACTGTCCACTTTCGGTACACAACGTTGTACCAATCCTTTATAATGTACACATAACACAAAAGAACTAAAATGATTCTTAGACAACTTGGTTCAAACCAAACAGAATTATCACTCAATAACGGTAATTCAATTTTCTTTTCATATGAGACACCTGTAGCGGGTTTTGATGCTGAAGACGGTTTCTTTAAGACTGAGACCTATTACAGCAAGACTACATCACGTCACATCAACCAGTATTTCAAACATGTTGATGCGGGGGATATTTCGATTGTCCCTGACGAGTACATTGTCAACCTTGTAAACTACGACGTAAAATAATTATGGAAAGTTTCAACGATTTCATTAACTACTGTCTTGACTTCTACGGTCAAGGCGGTCTCTATCCAGAGAACAAGCGTACAAAGGAACAAATCGCATACGCTACAACCTTGTACCTAGATGCCTGTGCATACTATGAGCAGCAACCTAAACCTTGGAATGATGACTACAAGGTCTTCAAGTGGGGTGGCGGTGACAGTCTAGACCGTGAGCGTGTCAGAGACATCATGAACGATTACTATGGGGTAGCAGCATAATGGATGACTACACACCAAACGAGATCGCATACCTAGATCTCGTTAATGATATCAGCAAGATCTTTTGCTTTGTTGGCGGTGATGATGAATGTGCCATCTGTGACGGTGACATGAAAAACCTAGACAAAGCGGTTAAACGTTTCAAGAAAACAGTATGGTTTAACCAGTTAGATTAGTGTCACAAGAAAGTCCCTAATTTTAAACGTTAGGGACTATAATAAGTATATCAAACATTTTTTCCCATTATGAAAAAAAGTAACAAGTCTGCTAAAGATCTCAGACTTTCAATTATTCTTGACAAACTATGTGATCTAGGTTGGGAATATACATGCAACTGTATGACACGCAGTGGTATGCAAACCTATGACGAACTCATGCAGTATGTCGGTGTTCTAGATTCTAACGAGCATTGGAACGAGGACGCATACAAAGACAAATGCTGTGATCACTAATGGCATATTGCGACGTATGCGGTAACTTCGACGATGAACACACCGACGGAGAACCAGAGATCAAAGCATTAGAGGGTTATCAACCAACTCTCTATTATTACTGGGACGGAGATTTCTGTGACGAGGATTACGATTGGAGACGTAAATTCCCAGACGTAGATTGTATGTGCGAGATCTGTTTTGATATCGCCAACAAGGAATCTAAAATTGATTGGGTAGATGGCGATCCGTTTAGAAAGGGACTCCCTCTACCACACCACTAGGATCCAACACTCACATCATAGCACAGACCCTCTAGCAACATGTAGTTGCAGAGGGTTTTGTATTGTGGGTAACGATCCACCAGATCTAGATCCAACAGACACTGACACAATTGCTGTGCATCCGTCTGAGTCTTATAAGTCTCATAGTACTTAATGTACCTTTCTACCATTCTTCATCACTTTCATAACTTTTTCCCTTTTGTGAATAAAGTTTCTGTCTATTAGAAAGTAGTTCAAACATACCACTTTCTTGAAGTTCCTCCATTTCTGTCAAGTTTCTCTTTTTTTGACTAAAGCTGCCCTTTTTGGCAGTTCTGAAAGACTTGGCCATGTTCCTTAATTAGTAACGTTAAACTGTAATTGCTAACAAATCACCATTTTTTAATGAATCATTATAAAACCGTCCAAGTGAAAAACTTTCAGGGTTCTTGACGAATCCGTCCAGTGCTGTTAGAAGTTTCTTGTTTGCAGGTTTCCACTCAAACTCATAGGTTTTCTCATTTCCTGAGAAATTTATGAAAACCTTGGATCCCTGCATGGTTATTTTGTCGATGGCAGAACTCAGATGTTCTATCTCGAATGTATGTTTCTTTGCGGGCATGTCAAATTGTTTCCTTACACTTAATTATAAGGGTTTTCTGAGGTTCTGTCAAGCAATTTGTGCCACTTTATAAACTGTCACACACCTCCTTGACATCTCGTGGACTGCTCGCTAAGACCAACAGACCCCAACTAGATTGAACGGACTCCCCATATTTTTTAAGACATTCCTAAATCCTATGAAAATGCCTATGAGTTTTCCTATGAATCCCTAAAATTCTACGCTACCCTAGGATATTTGTGAGTAAATGGTATACTATGATACTAAATATACACCTATTTCCCTGCGGATTTATCTGAATCCACTCCGCGTCTACTTAGAACAGACTCAGGATAGATTCCTTGGAGATTCTCTAAAAAATTTGCCGTGGCGTCTGCGACGTCTTCTGAGGAACTAGAAAAGACCTCACAAAACTCATAAACCTCTCTATCTATCCTCTTCAAATCATGGGAGATAGCAAGAAGGCAAGATCTTCTACGTTCCAGTTTACTTTCTTCCATTATACCCTCCAATATACTTACTTGGTTTAGGGTAAACGTTACCTACCTTGAGTAATGATTTACTTGTAGTGCCATATGTGCTATACAGTTTAGCATCTTCTATAGCAGTGGATTCATTCTTAAATGGTCCTGCAGTGAGTAACGTATCTGGATATGACCAGTATACTCCTTTACGTCTGTCCGATAGTTCAATCGTGACGTCTTGCTTGCGGATTTGAAATTGGACTTTCTTGGATTGAGTCATTTGGTGTTCGGGGGATTAGATTGTTCCAGTATTCTGAATAAACTAATATCTTAACTTCTCTCCATTTAGAGACAGCATGTTCTGCTTCCTCTGGTGTCTTCAGTTCCCTATGAATGCATACAACTATGTAGTCAGTAGAGATGAACGTTATGTCACTTTTATCGTATGTGTTGTTGTTAGTGTGGTCTTTGTAAGTGACAAGATCACCGACCTTAAAGTTATGCTTCGGCATTAACCAAATCCATTTCCTCTATTTAACTCGGTGCGTTCTTGATACAGTTCGCGTAATGACCTTTTAAGCAAACGTATCTCATCATCAGTGTATAGTTCTGGTTGTTTAAGGGCATTCTTAATACCCTTGATTTGACTACTGAGCATTGCAGGAGTCACAACCTGTCTCTGTGGTGTAATCATGTGGTTTTTAGGGTTTAATTTCACGATGATGATTGGATGCGAGAAAACAAATCTAGTAAATTAATACTGATTGTTTTCTCCTCTATTATTATAGTGCATCCATGTCTCTTTGTCTACCCTTACGTGACGGTTTCTCAGCTGGCACATAGTCAGGGTATTGTCTGAGTATAAACAAAGCAATACTAGCACCAACTGCTGATGCTCCTAATACAATTAGAAATAAAGGCATAACGTTATCTTATTTTCTTCTATTATAGCAGATTATATTTCTCCTGCATAGTCCCGATGTTCGTTCTCATACCATGGATGTTTATATGGGTCTTTATCCACTGGATGTATACTGAGATGTGCTCCTTTAAAACTATTCATTCTCTTGATACCACCGAATGACATATCTAAATCTTTATCTGTCCATCCTAATGCCTTGACTAACTCTTGTCGAATGTATATGTGTAGTTCTCCTTCCACATATTTAAAGTCAAAGTATTCTTGTATGTCTGGATTTATCATTGCTGTTGCTGTTGCGAAACACCCTCGTTATTTAGTCTCATGTTCGCTGACAATACTGTTCGTTCGTAATTATTAACTTGTGGTGGCACATAATGTAGATCCATACCAGAGAATACTACGATCTTTCCTGTTTCTGGTTTGACGATCCGTAATGGTGGCATCCATGGATGTTCTGGATCTGGAAATATTAACGGAGAACAAGTAGGAGTGGTATCCACAAACCAAACAAGACCCCTATCAAACCCATGATGGTTATGAGCCTGAGCAAAGTCCCCTTGTCGATATGTGCAACCCCAGAGTTCTTCGATTGTATGCGTTTTGTATTTGTCATGTATATAATCTATAAAGTAATTGAATTTATTGTCCTGTTCAAGGTGCCAATGGGTCTGATCTGCTTTGATATTGGTAGTTCTACCTAACTGATCTCCATATGCTTTGATCTCTTCTTCTATTTTATAAGGAGGTCTTAAAAAATGCTCCTCTAACTTAATACTTCTTTGCATTTTCTTTATATTTGGTATAATATACCTTCTCTAGTGCATGTGCTTCAATCTCCCATGGTTCATCGTTATATTTTGTAGTATCAGGTATAATTCTACTGTGCCATTTATTCTGCACCTTGTCCTTCTTCCATTGCTGTTTCCATTTACCACGTAATCTCTGCTCAAAATGAGTCAGTTCATGTAGTAGAGTGGTAACGTAACTATTATCATCTTGTTGATTGCACATCTCTATCTCAAAGAATCGTGGACGTGACAGTTGATCTATGCTATGGATACAACCATACATACCGTCTCTCTTGAGATTGCGATCTATTACATGAACAAATGTGTTGAAGCGACTGAGTTTACGATTGTGAATGAACCATTCGATGACATTCCTAGTAAGTCGCTTGCGATTCCGATACCCACCAAACGTAATGTAACAAGACATAGTTTTGTTCCCCAATGCATAAAGTTAATAAATGAGAAAATGAATAGGAGTTTCTCTGCTCCTGTCATAGTTTTAGCGTTCATTTTGCTTTGATAATAATACCTCTAACTTAGCATATGTTGCACCTTTACCTGTTGCTTTGGTGTCATTCTGCATAAGACTCATGAAATACTTGATCTCGTTAGATGAAAAAGGTGACTGATACATGGTGATGTAGTCTGGTGTGATTGTTACCTTCATTATAGCACAAGTTGCGGTGGTATGCTATCTATACGGTCAGTTTGTAAACTGGCATAGTCCTCATGCAACTCACAACCAATATATGCTCTATTATGTTTCTTAGCAACCATTGCTGTAGTTCCTGATCCCATAAATGGATCGAGAACTATATCTCCCTCCTGACTCCCTGCTAGTATGCATGGTTCAATCAGGTCTGGTGGAAATACAGCAAAATGTGCTCCCTTGTATGGTTTATTGGTTATTGTCCAAACATCTCGTTTATTTTTCCGTTCATAAGACTTGGTAAGACCACTATGAGGTTGAAGGCCAGTGCCAGGATTATGGTACTTACCGCTTGTGCGATCTCTTGTTCCCCAGTCTTGCTTGACTGGTTCTTTAATTGCTTCATTGTCATAATAATACTTTTTGTTCTTGGATAATAGAAAGAGATACTCATGTGATTTAGTGCATCTGTCTTTCACGCTCTCTGGCATAGGATTAGGTTTATGCCATATGATGTCCTGACGTAGATACCATCCATCTGCACGCAATGCGAATGCTAACATCCATGGTATACCTATCATGTCCTTTTCCTTCAGACCTTCTAGTTTGTTACCTCTACGTGCACACGTGTCAGGTAAGTCTTGCTTAGTCTTTGATACTGATTGCTTGACCAGTGCTTGACCTTTGCCAGGTCTATAGTTATAGTAACTATCTCCTATGTTTACCCATAGTGTGCCATCGTCAGTTAATACATCACGCACTGAACGAAACACTGACACTAAATTGTCAATGAACTGCTCAGGTGTGTCCTCTTGTCCTATCTGATTGTCTTCTCCTCCATAGTTACGTAGTCCGTAGTATGGTGGACTAGTCACACACATACGTGCCTTGACATCAATAGTAGGGAGTGTATCTCTACAGTCTCCAAATAATATACTATTTTTCATATGACCAGATAGTTCCTCCTTTGTATCCACGTTGTGTATGCACTGCTGCTAGTTGGAAACCTAACTGTGGCCATGGTTTCTTAGGTGTATCTACACAATAGAACTCCTTGACACCAAATCCTGCTTCTCTCATGTCACGTATTCTACGTTTAGTAGTATAGTGATTGATAGTAGTCAGATATACTATGTTGTCTGCTATCTCCATACCATGTGCTAGAAACTGTTGCATCATAGACCATGGTGGATTAGTGATGATCCAATCTACCTTACGATCATATGTCAGGAAGTCTCTACCCTCTCCTAGTTCACACCAATCCTTAGTATGTGGATATAATGCATCTATATTGTCATAGAATGCACCTTCACCTCTAGCAGGGTCTAAGATTAGTCCTTGTGGATTATAATGATTGATAATATCTTTAGCAAGATACTCTGGTGTCATGACCAGATCTTTATCTGGTGTGTTTTTAGGTGGACAAAATGCTCTCATGCAGTAATTATAGCATTACTGGAAGTTTAACGCAACCGTAACACGATCACTAGTCAGGTTATGTGGTGGCACACTGTGTTGTAGATTAGATCTGAATATGATGACAGTTCTCTCTTCTGGTGGTGCTATGAGTATATCTTGATTGAATATCGTTGTTCTCTTCTTATTCTTTGGTGGTAGCATACTACCATTGTCAGGTCTCTTGAAATATATGCCTTGTGCACCATCAGGAACCTTAGCAAAATATACTGCTGAGAATATATTATTAGGGTGGTGATGAAATTCTTGATACTTGTCACCATTGTATATGTTATACCACGCTTCTGCACACTCGTGATCCTCGTCACTACCATATGCTCGTGCTAGTTCATTCACACATTGTCTGACTTTATCTGTGAATGTTTTAAACTCTAGATACTCTGCTAGGTTAGTCATATGAAAACAATTATCAGGAGATCTCTCCCCAGACAACCAATCCTTAGTATTTCCTGCACCAAATGTTTCTTGTAGTTTGTATATCTTTGTTAGTATGATATCATTCTCTTCTGGTGTGAGTATATTTTGTCTAGCATATATCCCAACAGGGAATGCTTCTATAATGTTCGATACTGGTTGAACGTTAATCATGTGGATGTTGTAGTCTCTCTTCTACCCAATGGTCTTCGTTTGCTATGTTTGCTGCTTTGACATATCTTAGGATATGCTCGTCAATTTGTTTGTAGATAGGATGTAGATCCAAATCCATATTAATATCATGTGCTATCTGCGTTACCTGTGACTCTGTAAAACAATGGTCAGGGTGTAGTAGATCACAACATGGAACTCTCTTCTCTATAAGTTCATTAAGATTCATACGAATCTCATAGTCTCTGTATACTGGCATAGTATTATTCTTTATATTTAATTATATCACCAATCATCATCAAATTCAAGTTCCTCCTCTACACCGTTCCAGTAACTATCGTAATCAATTTGATCTTCATCATCCCATATATTAAGATGATGATTTAAAGTTTTTGTTCCTAGCAGTGATTTGAATGCAATGGTAGAGTCACCTTCATTCATACAAAACCCACGTTTTAACCAGTCTGTTAGTTCATGGTCTGGGTATGCATCTATCATCATAGTGACTAACTCTTCAAATTTATCACGTTGTAATAATTTGTATTCATTCCATGGTAAGTCCAGATTTCTCTGCCATACTCCCTTACCATCTTCGAGTTCCATCATCTGTCAAATACCTCGATATGCTTTGTTACCCACTGTCCTGCATAGTTTAGCACAGCTTCCTCCATAGTGAAAGGTTCTTTTGTATATTCTATCATATAACCTTTCTTTTGGAAAACAAGTCTCAATGGATCTTGATTTGCTTTGATGATCCTACCCTCACTTACTGTATCCTTACCATACACACAATTTTCTGTAGGTATAAGATATGAGTCAGCATATGTTGGTTCAAATACTGTGCTTGTGTTGATAACATGTATAAAACGTTTATAACATGGCATTTCATTTGCATCAGGGTCGATACCAACACAGAGAGCACTTCCATTATCGGTCAATGATGTAAACCTAGTAAGTCCAGACACACGAAAACTTAGGTTAGCACCTGGTCTAAACCTAAGATATTGTGGGTATCTTGCTGTCTCACTCATCCACATACCAGTAGGAAATATCAAACATCTACTATGTGCATAAAAACGTCTCAAATAATCATTAGGAAATTCCTTATTCTTATCAGGCCACAGACTCTTCGCTAGTTCTATGTGTTCGTCTTTAATATAATATTTGTGCTCTTCTGGGTCATCCCCAAAGAACTTAAAACCTTGTTTGCATCCTCTATGATATAAGACAGTCAAATGATCTAATTGATCATTGATTGTGTATTCATGCTTCATCTATTCACTATTTCAATAAGTCCTTCCTCTATTTGTTCTAACCATGTTGTAGTAAATGACTCTACATCAGGTTCCCCATCATAAAATTCTACGATAACTGTAGGTTTACTAACTGTTATTTGAACTGTGTCTGGTTCTGATATTGGAAATGGGAAATGCTGAGCTAGTTTGGTTTGATGATACCAACAGTCATGCATTGGTACTATTATACTCCCTTTACCATGAGGTGTAAAGCTATCGTTCTCCTTTAAGAACACTACTCTTCTACCTGTAGCAATTTTACTGTCGTATCCAGAACATGCTACAACTCCACCCTTCTCCATAGATGTTAGTCTATTGATGCCAGGAAATCTAAAGTTAGTGTGTGCACCATCATGATATATTATTGAGTATCCTGCGGGTTTCAATGAGTCACTCTTCCATGTGCTGCCGAACGATACTGTCCTATAATGAACTTGATATGTATGTCCACACTCTCGTATAATGTCTTCATATCCTGCTACTTTACCATCAGGATTGTCTTTGATATGTGCTGTTACAATGTCATCAGTAGAATCTAATATAATTTCTGTTGTAGGATCAGGGTCATTACCAAATATTTTCTTACCCTCACGTGCAGAACTACATGAGTATACTGTCATACCAAACTGAGATACACTCTTACCAAATGAGTATTGTGCTATACGACTATCTTTTGTATTAGCATACTGCATACTATTCCTCTGCTAGTTCAGCACTAAGTGCTTCAAACTGTTCGTCAAAGTCCTCTTCGCTGTATATGTTCATTACCTGAGTAGCAGATAATACAGGATCAACGTGAGTTACACTATTCTTTGCTTTAGTTTCACGATGTCTCATAAGATCTTCCATAGGTACTGACTGCTCAACACCTAGCATTTGTGATAGTATTAGTTTACTACCTGACATGTCACACTCGTTTAATCTCTTCTGTTCTACGAAGTTATATACTGCTTCTGCTATCTGAAATCTTATTGGTTCCTCATGGTCTGGTTTCATAGAATCTAGATCCATACCAATAGGACCATACCAATCATCTTCCTTAAGTGTGCCATCATTATAGTATACTGAGAACTCACCAGTGTCTACGTCATAGTCTTTAATGACATATGTTGGTGCAACATCAGCATCCAATCTAAATTGTGGGTCAATATCGTTGAGTGACATAATCGTTCCTAGTTGTTTTTTGCTCCACGGATGTCTCCGTCGTTATTACCTGACTGTAGGTATCTATAAGACCAACCATCAATAGCAGTTCCTGCTCCACCACCATTACCACCACCGCCAGGTGCGTTCTGTCCATTTTGTCCAAGGTCACCACCTTTACCACCAGAGTTGGATCCGCAACCATCGTTACCACCTCCACCTCCACCAGACCAGTTTTGTCCGTTGGAACCACCATTAAATCCTTGTCCGCCAGGATATCCTGCTCCTCCACCTCCTCCACCACCATAGGCAGGAGATTGGTTTTGGACTAGTTCAGAGCATTGCTGTCCTTTTACACAAGAAAAATAATTTGTGTTTTGATATACACAATTGGAGTTGTTTCCTCCTCCACCGCCACCGCCACCGCCAGCTACTACACCACCGTTGTCCATGACGAAAGGAGTTCTTGTATATAATCCACGTTGTCCACCACTACCATTTTGTCCACCTCTTGTGCCACCATTACCACCTGTGCCTGTGATTCTACAGTTAGAATTGATCCTAAGATATACTTTAGAGTCAGATGAGAAACTACCTAAGTTTACTCGTTGTTGTAGGTTGTTAACTATAACTGCACCCTTGATCTTACTACCACCATATCCTTGACCAGATATCCATGATGCTAGATTGAACTCATTCTGTGCGTTACCACTTAGTTCTGCTTGGAATAAGAAATGCTCACCCTCATGAACTAGTCTCCATGAACCAGAGTGTCTTACCCATACCTCTTTAATATCTCGCCATGATCCACTGTGCTTAACTTGCACATCTTCACAATACTGCCAGTTACCACCATGCTTGATACGTAAATGCCTTTCAAGTGCCTGACGTATACTAGTTCCAGTTTGGGTAGTATTATATGGTATTGCCATAATCTATAGTATCTCCTTAATACTTATACCAGATATCTCCATCGCTTCCCCCTGCAGGGTTGCCAGTAGATACTGTCCTTGTTCCGTATGCGTTCTGTGTTGCTGTTCCAAACCTAGTAGCATCTAAGTTTGAGCAGTTAATATTCAGTCCAGTCAATACAGCAGTAGATGGGTTCCATGTTAGGTGTCCATCATCAGTATCAATATACTGTCTGTTGTATCCTGCATTGTTCTGTGCTGAGAATGTTATCTGATAGACTGCGTTACTGTTGGTCTCATCAATGTTGATGTTATCTGCCTGTGTTGCAGTTCCAGATGTATCTTGGTTTCCTGCAGTATTGACGCCAGGTAGATCTATGTTAGCAGTTCCGTTGAATGATACACCACCAATATTTCTAGCAGTCTGTAATTGTGTTGCAGTATCAGCATTACCTGTCAAGTTAGTAGCAGTTAACGTTCCATTGACTGTTAAGTTATTAAATGTAGATGTTCCAGATCCTGCAGTAACATTTGTCTCAACACTTGGTGCATAGACTGTGCCACTGAAGTAACCATCTTTCCACTTCCTATCTGACTGTCCTAAATCTTTTGCTCCGTTACCTGTTGGATCTAGGTCACCATCTACTCTAGCATTGAATAATACTGTATCATTAGCATCACTACCAATGGTTGTGTTACCATCAACTTGTAAGTTACCCGCAGTGTAAACGTTACCTGTGCTTGATGCAACTGTGAACTTATCAGTTGTTCCATTTCTGACTGCTAAGTTACCATCAGCATTTAATTGTCCATTGAACTCAGATGTTCCTGTGACAGTCAGATTACCACCAAGTGTAGTAGCACCACTGTTGATATTAAATGTTCCAGTTGATTGTATGTCAATACCTAGACCGTTCTTGAGTTGTAGATCTCCTGCACCATCAGTCCATACAGAACCAGATGCACTACCACCAGTAATTTTTAAGTTACCTGTGTCTGTTAGACCAAACTTCGACCATGCAGCACCTGTCCAGTAGTAACCTAGGTTCTCACCATCAGTAAAGTTACCTAAGAATGTTATGTCACCTGTGTTTGCAGCAGCAGATGTGCTAGGTGTTCCAGTTACAACGTTAAACTTCTTGGTTGCTTCGTTGTTTGATGCTTCTCCTTTGATAGTAAGGTCAGCACACTCAGCAGATTTACTTACAACTAACTCTTCATTGACCTCAATACTACCCTTGAATACACTGGTTAACTGTGTGTTCTCAACTGTAATCTTATCCCTAACGATGATCTCATCAAATACAGGACGTAAGTTTGCAGTCTCACCAACGATTGATAGTGATGGAGTATCAAGTGATGCTTCCTCACCAGTAACAGCAGAGATTCTAGTGTTACCAATGAATAGGTCACCATTACTGTTAAGTCCAGAGTAGAATGCGATACCACCGTCTTCCTTCTGTGACTGTGCTAGTAGTGTCTCAGCATCAGTAAGAACTCTGTTCTGAACTGAAGGTAGACCAGTTGAATAGTTACCAGGTCCGAAACCAACGTATTCAAATGTGTGGTTACCAGATCTTAGGATACTAGGTCGTCTAAGTTCAGTTGCTGTTCCACCTGTGCTGTTGACCTCAACCATACGTAACACCTTGTCAACTTCAGATGCTTCACCATCTCTTGCTTCCAGTGTAATATAACCATCAACTGCTACATCAGATGTAGATGCGTTAGTATACTGGTTTCTGTTCTCAGTAATATACCCACCCATTGCTTCTTTAGTGATGGATAGTGATAAATCTTCTTGACCTAATCCGTTCTGTGTCTCAACTAAACCAACAGTGATGTTACTTGCAACAGATGTAGCAGCGTTAGGATCTTCAGTTGGGTTGTCCTTATCTAAGGTAGGATATAAGTTATTAATATTCTGTGCAAATGAGAACTCATTCAAGTTACCATTTGTAGGTGATATACTACCTTTCAATACTGTCATGTAGAATATACCATCCTGCACTGACTTCTTGAGTTCTTGTTCTACCTGTATATCATAGATGTAATAGACATCAGCATATGACTGACCAGTAGGAACGTTTCTAGGTTGAATAACATAACCATTAATAGGTTCTCTTGATAGTGCTGTAGAGTTATCTACAACATAACGAACTCTGTATGTTCTATCTCTAGATGATCTGTTGTCAGCAATACGTTGTGTGTATGATGATCCTGTGAATAATGAATCAGCATAGAATGATTCGTTACCTAGATGATAGTGTATACCCTCATATCCTGTAGTTCCATTGACACTTGCGTCTCCAGATGTTGCTGCTGTTACTCTTAGATACCAGTTTTGATGATATGTGTCATACTGTAGTGGATGATTTGTATCGCCAGGTGTGAATCCTTGTGTAGTTATATCAGTATACTTGCTATCAGCTGGTGCTGTTGAACCATCAGGTGTCACCAGTGCAGCAAATGTTGACTGTGTGCTGCCAGAGATTAATGATACATAAATTTTATCTTGCTTTCTAGCACCAATACTGAAACCTTGTAGTTTATATGGAGGTTTAGTTGCTATAGATGTATACCCATAGAGATATAATCTTGTATTGACTGCACCAATATACGCCCATGTAACCTCATTATCTACGACTGTTCCAGATGTATGAACAGGACCTGCTCCTGCTCCTGCTGTGGATCCTGATCCTGCAACTGCTGTTGCTAGATATGCATTACCACCATTGACTCTAGAATCTCCAACCTGTATACCAGACTGATTGACTGCCCATGATGCATTACCTTGTGATGCGTTGTCTTGTATCTTCTGAACATCAAGTGCAACGTAACCAACAGGTATCTCACTGATAGTTCCTTTGTATGCTGTAAGTCCTGATCCAGATGATGCAGAGTGTAAGTTTCTATAACCTCTGTTAAGTGTCAGTTCTCCTGTGCTGCTACTGACTGCAGTAATTAGATATGATTCTATATTATCTGACGTTGCAAATCTTACATAATCACCGACTGCAATGCCATGACTGTTGTTAGCAGGACTTGACTGAACTAATTTGTTATTGAATGTAGTAGTAAATGTATATCCACTGACTGTAGCATATGTTCTTGCTAACTTCTGTGGTGGTATGATATGTGTTATCGTTCCAGCTTTATCCTGCGTGAATGGTGCTGACTTAAATCCTTTTGCTCTTAATGCACATGAACCAAAGTTACTGTTAGAGTTGGTGATAGATTGGTCACCACCTGACTCAGCAACAAAGTGATCGGCAAATCCAACAGCAAACACTGACACTGCCTGTATAACAGAGTCATTAGAACATTTTACGTGGAAGTTTCTATATGATGCCTTGTATATACTATCTCCATCAGTGTGGGATCCTGCAATATATGCTGATCCATCCCACTTAATGAATGCATTGTCATCTTTCTGTAGTGATACACCAGTAAACTGGGCAACAACCATGGATTTGAATCCAGTTGACTTGTTACCATCAGCATGCATACCTTGCATACCCCATGTAGAACGTAGAGATATGTTAAAGATGTATGGTGATGAACTATCAACGTTATCAACTTCTACTTTCACCGTTGATCCACCCGCAGTTGGGTTACCAGATGGTGCACCTGTAGCAGGGTTCTTGATAGTATATCTAAATGTTGTTGGTGTTGGTATCGCACTGATAAAGAACGATCCATTGAATCTTGATGCATCAGTTCCAGATACACCTTCTAACAATACAGGAGTTCCAACAGAGAAACCATGAGCATCAGCAGTTGTTACCTCTGCTGTTGTTGTGAATACGTTTGTGCTAACAAAGTCAGTAACAATACTACTAATTGTTTTAGGACCTGCTGTGTTAGGACCTACGATTCTATTTTCTTCTACTCTTGCCTGTAGTTCGTCAGCAGATATAACACTCGTGCTATCAGGAATATCTTCCCATGCTTTTGCTACCTTCTGATAATATAGTTGTAGATCATTGACTGATAATGCGTTACCATCTGTGCCATTGACTGTGCTTAATGTGTTCTTACCATCAGCATACTCAAAACAAGTTAGTTTATGGTGAGAATATGTTGGAGGTGAAGATGCACTTGGTTGAGCATAGTCTTTGTATACACCTTGTGATATACCATCAAAGAATGAGAACTGCCAGAAATAACATCCACCAGTAACCCTAAACACTGCACTAGTAGGAACAGATGCAGATGCAGGATCTGGAACATATAGAGGACGTAGTTTAGTCTTACGTAAGTCCATACCTACGATAGATGTACCTCTAGGAACTATTACACCACCTTCTACTGAGTTAAATTTATATAATACGTTGTTAGGATTAACGTTTCCTGCTGCATCTATTAGATCAACATCACTAGAGGCACTTAATTCTAGTATGTCGTTTGGTATAAATGCTTGTCCAGATGCGTTAATGCCTGGTCTGTTGTCAATAACGTAATCGCCAGGATATAATACAATACTAAATGACTCGAATGTATCGTTAAACTGTCCACTCTTATATGAAAATCTTGCTGCTTCTATTAACGCCCTCTGTATACTCTTGAAAGGACGGTTAGGTGAGTTACCTCTGTTGTCAAATGCGTCTGATGCATCAAAATCATCAGAGTTGACATATAAGCAACGTCCAGTTTTTGATGTAAAGACGTTCTTTAGTCTTGTAAGTGCCATCTGTTAATACTCTGTTATGAAGGAATCTCAGCAACTTCTTCAAATCCTATGAATGTGAAGGTAAGTGCTCCAGTTGATTTAACATAAAGTGATTGATATGTGCCAAGCACAATACCGTTCAATTCAAAAATTTCATTGTCATTGACTGCTTTGTCTTGAACAATGAATTGCTCTGCATGACATTTTGTTACACTAGATACCAATAGTTCGATACCATTGTTAGATATAAACTCTGTAGCAGGAGTTGTGTTTCCTGTTGCAGCAAACCTGTTTTGCGTAGTAGCAACAGGTCTGTATAGTCTACCTAACGATCTATTGAGGTTGTTGTTACTTTGTTCACGGTTCTCATTAGTAGGGTCAAAGATAACATTATAGTTAAGATTATTTCTAAACTCATGGTTCATTAAATATAATCTACCATTTAATGAGTCATAGAATCTCACGTTACCTGACCACCCTTGATATCCACCACTTCCTGCGAATGAAGAACCCGCAGATATTGTAGATCCAGATGTTCCACCAGTAAATGTAGTATCACCAGGCACCTCTAGTCCACTTGGATGAGACATCCTATCTAACCATAATTTACTATTAGCAGTATCCCAATACCTAACGTATGCTGTGTGGTTATTGTTATTAGTTGCAGGGTTGGTTATGTTTGCGTTAGTCCATGTTACCTGTTCGCCAACATTAAATCCTGGTCCTGTTACACCACCACCTTCTATTGCAATGGATGTTGCATATGATGTAGGAGTTCCACTACTGAATGAGAATGCACCGTAGTTTTGATATGATGCACCTGTATTAGGGTCATTAGGTTGTGCTGATAGTGCATCAAACTGAACCATATCTGTATATTCTACGATACCTACATCTATATTCAACGCTCCACCTGTATTATTTGACACTATCAACTTACCACTTGTCAATGTTGCTTCGGGACAAGTGTATATGTTATAACTTCCATCTCCTGCTATTGTATTAGCGTTAGCAGCAACTGTAAAGTTTGTGTATTTTGAGACTGTTGGAGTAAAGGTTGCTAGGACTCCATTCTGTTTGACCGCCATGGTTTTAATTAATTAAGACTTGTGAAAGAATACTCTGCCTCTGGAGACTCCTCCAGCTGTTGAAGCATCTAAGGTTGCTGATGCTCCAGTTTGTTGGTTAGTTAACACCACTTGACGTGCATAAACTGTTCCTCCAACTCCTGCAGCAGGGTTAGTTGAGTTGATGGTTACGTCACCATCTATCCAACTGTTACCAGATACATCCAATCTGTAGTTTGGATTTTTACCGATACCGAGGTTGCCCGCAGAATTAAGAACCATTTGGTCGGTTCCTGTATTATCAGTAAAGTGTAGACCAATACCACCTACGCCCTTTTGGATAATAAATTTACCCGCAGATCCGTTTCCTGCAATGATCGTAGAGCCTGTAGAATATATAGACCCCTCAACTTCTAGGTTATATGTGGCAGCTGCTCTACCAATACCTAGTTTTGCTGTATTATCAATACCAAGTTGGTAAGTGTTTCCACCACCAGTTATGTTACCCCCGAATACAGCGTCGCCAGTAGCACTAGCCAGAGTAAACTTGTCAGTAGCAATAGCGATGTCGCCACTGCCTGTGATAGATGTGACAGCATCTATAGCACCTCCAATTGTAATTCCTGTTGCAGTTGTGGATAAACGTTCTGCTGCATTATGATATAGTTTGACCTCATGTGTTGGTGTAAACTCAATGGCAGTTTTTTCATTGCCTTGAGTATCATCTTGTTTAAAGAATACACTTTTAAACTCCTGATTGTTTCTAAACCAAACGTTATGATCACCAGTGTTTGACACATAAAAACCAGTTCCAGTAGAAGGCGATGATGCATAAGTGTCATTACCGATCACTAATGCCCAAGGACTACCATCATCAGTTCTAATTTTTAAAATGGTATTACCACCACCAGTGGTGCCATCATCTGTTAATGATAATGATGGTGCTGATATTGCACCGTTGGATGTTACACCTTGTTGTGCTACAACTGTGTTAGCAAATGTAACCGCTGAAGCAAATGTTGATCCTGCATTGACAGTCAAACTATCAGCAGCATCACTACCAATGGTTGCATTACCAGAGGATGTGAAACTTTCTATTGAGAGAGTTCCAGAGAAACTAGCAGATACTAGAGTCTTATTCTCAAGAGTCTGTGTTGCTTTTAACGTTACTAACTGGTCAGTTGTATTAGTCAATCCCTCGTTAGATGGGAATGTATATACATTTGTCAACCCTGCAGTTAAGTTTGCTGTGCTAAACCTTGCTATCTTTGTCTCGTCAATAGAGTTAGGTATAATAAAGTTTAGATCACTAATTGCTAAAACAGAACCTAGACGTATCTTACCAGTTCCTTGTGCAGATATGGTAAAGTCTAGGTTTTGATCAGCGTCATCTTTTGCCTGTATGTTAAGGGTTGTTCCAACTTTTTGTAAGTTAAGTCTAGCGTTACCCATTGCAAGACCAACCTGTCCCTGTGTCTCCGAAAATACACCAGTAGAAGTTTTACCTTCAAAGCGAACGCCAGGTAAAGTGTATGTTCCAGATGGAACAGCAGTAAATATGCTACCTACTGCAGATCTTTTATTTTGATCGGTTGGATCTGAGTTATCAAGTAGTAAAAGAGTATCAGATGATGATACTTCTCCTGCACCTAATAATGTCAAATCGGATATCTTACGAGTTGCCACTACATACCCACAATAATACTATCAAGTATATTTATACATTCTTTTTGAAGTGAAAGAATCCTTCACTACCTTCCCAATATCCTACATCCCAAGTATGGTATTCATTCTCATATAATCTTGCTTTACTTTCCAACGGTTCACCGTTCCATTGACAGTCTGGTTCCGATTCTCCCTCAAAATATATACCAGTCCATTTGAAAACTATATCACATGCAGGGTTATGCACTATGATTAACTCAGGGCAAACATATTCTATATCTACAGTCTGTTCTCTGTATGGTTTTTCCATATAACTGTAACGAGACGATGTGTGATATTTGTATTCACTAATCTTCTCGTGCTTTACTATTATATGTGCCCATTTCGTAGGATTAGATGCTGCCTGTGTCCAGTTATCAAACTCACCTTCAAACCAATCACAAAATTTATCTATCATCTCTCAAAGTATGTTATATTCATAACCAATCTACGATCAACGTCAGTTTGTGGCACACCCCTGTGTCGTGTATTAGTGTCAAAGATGACAGCAGTATTTTCTACGCTATCTATTTTTAATCCAGTCTCCTCTATCTCGGTATATCCATTACTATTGTTTAGATATATGATACAAGTCTTACTAGGTGTCGATATGTTCCAATCACGATGCCACAATTGTTCTGGTGCATTTCTTGTAGTAGCATTGACCTTGATCTTAAGTATGGCAATAGCATTCAACTGATTAGTAATAGTTCTGAGTAACCTCATCAATTTACTATCACAGTTAAATGAATGATCCCAATACAAGATACGACAATACTGCTCTGGTTCACCAGGTGACATCGCATAGTGCCATGTAAAATCAGGAGATATTATTTCTCTCTTCAGTTCTTGAAACGTTCCGTGTTTAAGAAAGTTCTGTTGTATCTGCATCGCTAGGTAATGTTTTGTTCATGCCTTCTAAAGGTTTCTTTGACATGAAAGGACTATCAGGGTGTGGAACTACAGTTTGCTTACTCTTTAATGCAGCAGCACTTATAGTTTTCTTCTTGCCCTTGTTTGCCTTACACTTTTTGATTACTCCACAGGCATCACCAACAGTGACTATATTTCCTGCTTCTTCATCAGGTATCTCAATACCAAAACATTCTTCCAAGAACATAACGAGTTCTACCATTGCTAAACTGTCTAGCATCAGGTCATCACCCAGTTTACTATCCCATTTAATTTCTGTGCCTTCTGGCATTTCTGAACCCATAGTCTCAAGAATTGCTAGTTCAGCAACTTTGAGCATTATATCCTTACTAATTTTAGGATTAGACTTAAGGATATCTTTTATTTGTGCATATGTGTGATTATAAGACATTAGACGTAACTCACATCGGTAACTGGAACCATTTCACGAACGATCTCAAGCACTCTCATGAACTGATCAGGGTTGCATGAGATTTTCTTAGTATCACCGCTACTGCCTACTATTGTAAACGTTCTTGATGGAATGTCAACTATGACTTTCTCTAGTGTTTCGTGTTCGTCGTAAAACATTAATGAAAAGGATAGAATATCAAATAATGATAGCATATTAATCAGACTTTGTAAAGTAGGTATCGTTACCCGCCCTTGCTGCTCGTCTGATCGTTTCTTCTACCTTACTTATAAGGTCTAGTCCTGCCTGTCTATTCTCCTGCATATGCTTCATCGCTTGTGCTGATCTATCTGCTCTTACCAGTTCTTCGACGTAATCGTCTAAATGCTTTGCAAGAATGCTCTTTAAGAATTGTGCTTCCTGCTTTGTTACTGACATGTGGTGTTGTGTCATATGTGTTAATTGAAATCTACAATCAATTCAAATATATCTCGGTTCCGTCAATATCAACGTTGCCTTCAGCAGTGATATTGATATTCCCACCCGCATCAATATATGTGTCATCTTGCGAATCCACAAAATAATTGTCAGTTGCGTGATGTGAAATGTTCCCTCCGACATCTAATTTTTCTGTATTGAAATAATCAATGGTGTCGATCATATCAGGGAATGCTCCTCCCTTAATACAATCTTGGATGCCCGCTACAATAACGTATCCTGCTTCTAGTTGTATGTTAGTATCACCTTCATAATTTCCTGTCTTAGGTAGTGTAATAACGTCTCCGATATTATACCCTGATCCTAAACTGAAATATGTAACTGTAGTCACACCTTCTGCATTAACACGAACTCTAAACTTTGCTGGCTTGGTAGGTGACCCACCAGTAGCAGTGATGTTATAAGTTCCTGCTGTTCTACCAGATCCTTGCTCGTTGATTATAGTGTCCCATTGAATCAATGGTTTACCACCATTTATTAGGGTTCTCTGTCTACCAACAATCTGGTTCATCTGGTTGCCAAGTGTGTATTCGTATCTACACCCTTGTGCTCTCGATCTGATATCTCCATTACTATTGATGGAGAATGTGGACGAGCCTTTTAGTATCTTAACTTCATAATTACCCGCTACGTTCTCTTTTACAGAACCGCCTTCACTCAAGTCATTTTCCAAGAACACTGTCTTGTTTGTGTAGGCATTGGATTGCAACTTCATTTCATTCTTGGCTTGTATTGCCAAGTTCTCATCTGACTGAATAGTGCATACACCACCGACTTGCATCTGGTAGTTACCATTCACTCTATCAAATCTATCACCCTCAACTTCAGAATGCATGTTACCTTCAACGTAAATGTTTACGTCACCGACTACATGCAGTGCCATTCTATCATTTTCAATGTCCTTACCAACTCTTATAACAAGATTATGGTCTGATAAGATATATGTATCATTATAAGAAACTAGGTTGTTGTTATTTTTCTCATCTATGTTAAGAAAATTACCATTTGCATTGAGCAAACGTATGTATTCACCGTCCTCAGTGTTGTTCATCTCGAACATATGACCCGCTGAGGTTGCTTGTACCCAGTTGTATGGATACTTAATTTTTACACTTGGTGATGTGTTGGGATTATCAGTCCCACCTGTAAATGGATTGATTTCAGACATTAGTATCCACCTCCATATGGTGAACTAGGAGCACTTGGTGCACTTGGAGCAGATGGAGCACTTGGAGCACTTGGTGCTGAGGGAGTCGATGGAGTAGAAGGTGCACTTGGTGTTGATGGTGTAGATGGAGTCACAGGTGTTGATATAGGATCACTAATAGTCTGTTGAGTTTCAGTTGCAACAGTAGTATTCAAAATAGTAGAATCATCCACTGTGCTATCAACTAAATTAAATGATGTATCTGTTAGTCCTGCTTCTTCATCCTCTATAGCAGATTTTATCATAGGATGCCCTACACAGTCAACATATTGTGTGAGTGGTAAAACATTATTCTCCCTAATCTCTCTAGGACTTGTGTATGTATATACTACACTTAATAGTCCTCCTGTTCCAGTTCCCTCTACACCAGATAATCCCTTATCTTCTACTATAGGTTTAACGAAACCTAATATTGGTTTTGATACAGTTGCTTTGATAAGTCTACCCTTAGAATCTTTGGTAGAAGATCCAATAGTTTGTTTCTTGGATCCTGTTCCTATCGTGATAATTGGATTGACATAGTTACTACCAACGTTTATAATCTTAACTTCCTTAACTTTAGGTATTATATCACCACACTTAGCATAGATTGCTGTTGCATCTTGTGGTATTACAAGTGTTGGGAATTTATTATTAAAGTTCAATATAAACTCATGCCCAGACTTAGTTCTTAACTCCAATCCTGGTTGTAATTGTGGATTGAATGACGTATCTATTGTTGCTAATAATATATTGTTCTCATCATACTCAACGTCAACAACTTGTAATACATCTGGAGATCCAGTGATACGTTGCTCTAAAAATTCACCATCATTAACATGTTCTTGTAATCCTATCTTACTTACTAATACACCATACTGCTCATTAGGACAGAATGTAGTAGCAGGATCAAATCCATATCCTACGCCAGGTTTGATAACCTCAATAGAATCTACTTGACCATTTATAATGTTAGGTTTAAACTCTGCACCACTACCCTCTGGGTCATTACATGTAAACTGTGCCTTGACTGTTGCCTCTGTGTTAACGTTAGTTCCTTTCTTTCTCATCAACACACCAAGTATCTGCCCTATATCATCTACAATAGGTAGTGCCTTGATAGGACTTGTTGACTGTAAGTTATCCCATACCATTTCTGGGAAGCATGGTTTTCTATTTAATATACTGTTGCTACAATTGACTGCTGCACTTGATACATTACCATTTGAGTCATAGAAATTAAGACCCTCAAACTTCTCAAGAGGTCCTCGTGTATCAAAGTTTTTGAGTGATAGTCCAGATGCAATACCAGCTGCACTATTAAGATCAACAAGTGAACCACTAGCAGTATCAAATACTTTCTTGACACCATTACGATCAACAGCAGGAACAAATCCATTGACAGGTTTACCGTTACCTATGATTGATATAGAATTTGGTGGTTTGACTGCATACTGTGAGATCTGTTTTGCTGTTGCATCGTTACCCTTTGCCTTTGCACCAAGACCTGTTTCAAATACAGATGCACCAATAGCACATGATAAAGCACCATCACAGAATAAGTCTATAAAGTCACCAACTTTATTAAGTAAGTTTTGTATCTTATCTCTTGCACCTTTGATAGCACCTGTTACACCTTTCAATACACCTAATGCAGACGTAATTTTGTCCATCAAATTTTTCATAATATCACCAAGAATATTCTGAATAAGACATAGTGCAGTGTCTAATACTTTCTCTACTAGATCTTTGAGTAGACCCTTAATAAAGTCGCCAAGTTCACCTATCAACTGTTTGAACAAACAGGATACAAGATCACCAACGTTTTTTAATTGAGTTCTGACTGCAACATCTAATTCTGGATCTGGAATACTTAGTTCGGCAAGTCCCTCTTTTACAAGTTTGTTAGTCTCCTCCATGACCACACCCTTGATGTTAGCAGTTAATCCAGTCAACTTTTTCTGGATCCTCATTTGAGTAAGGTTTATCTCATACTCTAGATTAACAACTTTACCAGTCTGTTTGTCAATAAATTCATCTATATCATTCTTCTCTATACCACGAGCAAACTTCATAAACTCTGACATAGGTGCTTCAAGTTTAGTTGCAGTCTCTGATCCACACTTACCATTACCAACTTGAACTGTGACCTTTTGTTTCTCTGTTGCTATTGCCTGTTTCTCTGTCTCTTTCTTTGCAGGTCCTCGTTCATTCTTTGTAGTTTCCTCTCCCTCTTCAGTCTTATGTCCGTCATTGTTAGTTGGTGCTTTATCTACACCAGTCTCCTCATCAGTCTCGACTGTGCTTGCTGTGTTTCCTGCAGAACTACCTGTTGCACTATGATCTGGAAACTTATATTCTGGACTGACCAACTGTGCAAATCCTTGTTCTTTACCACCAGTGACACCATAACTGCTATCAGCGTTCTCATCACTGATACTACCCATAACAATAGGAATCTGTGCTGATGCACCATCCATAAAGAATCCAACAACCCAACTGTTAACTTGTAGTTGATGAACAGATCCAATACCAGATAACTGTGAATATATGGGTGGCATCAATACCTGTGCCCATGGTAGGTCTGATGTTGGTAGTTCTTTCCTATTTGTATTGTGATAACCTATGATTCTAACTTTGACTTTGTTAGTCCAGTCCCAGTCATTAAAATCCCAATCACCCTCACCATCGTTTAGTTCTGCATTCCAAAATTTTGCACCATCATTCTCTACCTGTCCAATCCACCAGTTGAACCCTTCCTTACCTATAAAATTAGCGAGTGCTTCATTCATCATGATTCTTGACCATCCGAGTCAGTATATAATGTAAGTCTAGTTGTCATATTATCTTGACTAGTTTTGAATGTTCTTTCTACCTTACCGATAACATATTTACCAGAGTTTGCAAAGTCTTGTTTTCTATCTCTACCACCTTTGTAGATATCTAACTGCACAACCTCACCTATCTCCAACGAGTAATCTGATATTAATTCTACTATGACTTTTTTACCATAAAATAATTTTTCCCTCAAACTGGATTGTGAAAGTTGTTTTGTGAATCCCTGTGTATATGTTCCTTCTGTAAACAATGCAGAGTCTGATACTTTTGACATGATTCTAGTATGTGTCAAGTTGTTATCAAATCCCTCATAAAATTCTGGAGCAGCACCTGAGTTTAAGGTCAATATCTCATCGTAAAATTTATTTATGCTGAAAGGATGCTGTTCAAACTTCATATCCTTGAGATCTATAGTCATAACGTTACTAGAATATGATCCTAGATTTAGACCTTTCAATAGATCAACTGATGACTCAATCTTTACTGATGATATAGGGGTAATGTCTGTGTCGTCTTCATCTTCTAGTTCGTCTGGTTCATGTCCTACAACCATCCTTGTGACTGGATCTAGACTAGCAAACGAATCATATGACACAAAATTATATCCTGCTCTTGTCTCATAAAAAGCATATCCTGCTGTTGCTGCTTTACCACTACCTTTTGTAGCTGGTATTGCCTTTGCTCCTAACCATCTGATTGCAGTGAATGGATTCCAGTATGGTGATACAAAAGAAAAGTTATTAACACATGGTTCTATTTTTGCTATTCTATTGTCTGTAACACCTATCAAGTCTTTCAATATCTCTTTCTCTACAATATCATTAATCTTCTTACCCTGACCCTTACCAAACCTACGTGATATTTTATTAGCAGCGTTGTTTAAGAAGTCAACAGTGCATAACATGAGAACAGCAGATGATTTACCACCAAGATTCTTTCTATCTTGTATATCATATATCACAAAGTCTCCACCAATCTCAGTCTTTGCATCACTATCACCTATAGAAATGAATACACGTTCCATACCAACTAATTCAGATAGCATACCAGTGCTAGTATCAGTGATCTGAACCTCCATTCTCATGGTAGCAGCTTGCATATCCTCTGTATATTTTACATACAACACCTGATTGCTTGTTATTGGGGGATAGTCCGCAATAAGGAAAGCAAGTAATTGAAAATTTGACTGTGTATTTACTGACATTAGAATTGCGAAGTTGTGTTGTAGACGTCAATGTATGGTGACTCTATGATTTCTGGTTGAGCAAGACCACCACCTTCAGACTGTATTGGAGCACCTCCACCAGCTGACATAGATGCCATTGCAGCACCAGTTCCTGCAGCAGTATCAACTGCCTTCTTAGTCTTGGAATCCATGTTCTCTCTATTCTCTTGAATAGTTTTATCAGTCAGTTCTGTTAGGTTTACCTTTTGCTCATCTTTTGGTGCAAATATATTTTTGATACCACCAAATGCTTTCATACCAAGTTTCAGACCCATGCCCATGGGTGTCATACCAAATGCTTTCTTAGCTAAACCACCTATCTTATCCTTAGCACCCATGATCTTACCACCAAGTGCCTTAGCACCTTTAATTCCTTTAGATGCTGCATTAAATGCCATACCCATAGGTGTCATGTTAAACATTTTTCTAGCAAGACTGGTACGTTTCTTGATAGGTTGCATTGCTCTCTCACCTGACTTGGGATCACCCATGCCAATACCATCTGCAGTTCCTGTAAATGGTGCACGTCTACCGTAACTTGGATCTCCTGTAGCACCTGGCGGTAACATAGGTTGACTGCCTGTTGCACCATCACCAGTTTGTCCTGCACCACCACCCATAGCACCTCTAGCAAGGTTGAATGCTTTAGCAAGCATAGTTCCTAAGAATGATCCACCACTACCTTCTTCTTTCTTTGAATCATTATCTTCTTCATCATTGGCAACTTCAGCACTAGCAGCACCCAACTTAAATTGTTGAGATATCTTGGATATATTTCTATTCAATATCTTAGATGCTTCCTTACTTGGTGCAGGAATCTTCTCTAATAGATCAGTGATAGCAACAGCAGCAGACTTGGCGGGTAGTGCCAATGCTTCCATAAATGCTTTCTTCATTTTAGGATCTACATCAAACTCGTCTTCTAGTTCTTTCTTGACTTTCTTCTTAGTGTCATCCTTGCCTATTCCTGCCTCCTCTAGAGTATCTACCTTCTCTATATCTTTTGCTTCTGGTACATTGTCAGGATCAAGACCCTGTTCCCTCAATGTTCTACGTTCTTTAAACTGTCTTATTCTCTCTTCCTTAGACAAATATTCTCCAGTCTTAGGATCCACACCCATTGCTGCTACTGGATCAGGAACAAGATCCTGCTTTGGTTCTGGTTTTGGTGATACTGTAGAGTCCTTTCCTTTACCCTCACTCTTTGACTTAGGCGATAACTTATCAGGCATGCCAGGTAACTTGAGTGCATTCTTTGCCTTGTCTTTTATAAAGTCACGTAGACCTTTACCTATGTTTGTTAGTTTCTCAGTTCCCTTACCAATTCCTTTACCTACAGCGTCCTTTGCCTGACCAATTTTCTCTCCAGCTGCCTTTGCAGCACCTGCAGCAGTTTTACCTGCCTTATCAGCAAGTAACGATGCGTTCTTGCCTATGGTCTTGCCTATACCCTTAGCAACTTTCTTAGCACCATCTGCTAAGTCACCTAGTTTTGTCCCAGGCTCAATTTCAGCTGATTCAATATCATCAACTCTTTCTTCTACCTTTTCTAGTTCTGCTACTTTATCTTCTAACAGTCCAACTCTCTTTACTACACGACGTTGTGACTGCAGAGATCTCTGCATCATCTCATGTGATACTGCCTGTTGTTTATCAGAATCGCCTGGCAACTTCATGCTACTACCTCCGATGATCCCTTACCGAACACATCAATGACTGTATTCCTTCGCTTAGTAGGTTCTTTTTTAACCTCTGGAACATAAATTATCTGAGGTTTACCAGCTAAAGGTATAATTTGTGGTGGTGAAACTACAGTGCCACCAGTTCCCTTAGCACCTTGGGTTACTGGTTCACTTGCTAACGTTTCTGCTGATGAAGATCCAGATGGAGGTGATACACTACTACCACCGCCACCTCCTCCCTGTGGTGCACCGCCATCACCTGATCCAGATGGTTTTCCTACTGGATCATCAAGATTAGGTATCCACTTATTCTTGCCAGGTTTCAACCACTTATCATTAGGTTCGTTGTTATAGTAGTCAAAGTGAACTGGATCCTTCTCTCCCTGCCATTGGAAACCAAACTTCTTACCTTTATCTCTCATCCACTCGTTTGCTTTCGAGTAGTAGTCAATATCAATTGCCCAACCTTGTCCATGTGGTGACTGTCCTACAGGAGCAGGATTGATTGCACGTTCATCGCCCGCTTCAGCTGCGGATATCAATGCTGCCTGTTGTTCTGGACTTCTATATGAAGATGTCACACTCATAGGCAAGTTGATACCATCTTTAGCAGCAGCGTTAACTGCCTTCTCCCATGCTTTCTTAGTAGATGGGTTCAATATAATAGGTCTGCCATACATGTCTTTTGTAGGATCAGGTGCTTGCACACCACCTTGTTGCTCCTCTGCTTGTTTCTGACCTGGCAATACGCCCATGTCTTTAGCAGCAAGTGCAGCATCAAGTCCTACTGATACAGCAGTTCCAACGCCAGGTATTGTAGATGCTATACCAGATGCTGCTTCCATCATCGCACCTTTCCAGTCACCTTTCAATAATCTTTGCCCTGCAAACAATAGTCCTGCACCCATACCAACAAAAGGTATCTTCTTCAGCAGTCCTTTACCTAGTGCTTTTGCACCTACCTTAGCAACTGCCTTTGCTCCTACCTTAGCACCAATCTTCTTAGCACCTTTCTTAAGTAATGCCTTTCCTGCTTTACTTGCACCTTTAACTAACTTACCACCAGACTTTGCTACCTTGCCCGCACCTCTAGTTACTTTCTTAACACCAGCTACTGAGTTCCTAAGAGTCTTTCCTATCTTAGTTTTCTTAAATACCTTACCAACTTTGAATCTCTTGAACATCTTCTTGATGTTCCTAAATGCTCTGAGTGGGTTGCCTATGCCACCGCCACCTTTACCACCCTCTTTCTTCTCTTGAGGTGCACCCATAGCAACAGCAGTAGCACCAGCTGCTGCCATACCACCCCACCACTTCAATGGTGCTTTCAATCCAATAACTTTTTGTGGTTTTGGTGTATCAGCAATGCCGAATATACTCTTTAGTCTATTTGCTTCTGCTACGACACTACCTTTAGCAGGAGTTGGAGGTAGTGACTTCAAGAAACCCATTGATGAGCTTATGATTAACGCTGCACCTTGTTTGTATACTTGTTCTACCGACTCTCCATAGTTCTTAACAGGAGTGACTACCTCTGGTTCTTCCTCTGCAACCTTTGCAACAGTCTCCCTCTTTACTAAACCACCTGACTTTAGTGCTACCTCTGGTTTCTTTTCATATGGTAATGATCTAGTTCTCGCTACTTCTTTTAATCTTTCTACTACTACTTCTTCGTAATCTTTCTCAGGTTCGTTTGGATCCTGTTTTATAACTTCTGGTTGTGCATATGAAGTATCTACAGCTTCTATGGGTATAGGTGCTATAGCAGGAACTACACCAGTTGTCTTATCTGAGGTGACAGCACCAACTACCCCGACAGTCAAACTCTTTGCTGCCTTCTTTGTGTAGTTTAGGATTGCTGAAAAGTCCATTAGGATCTACGTTGTTCCTCTGCGATTCTATCTCTCTCCTTTTGGAGATGAGTTGCTAACATGTTCACATATACCTCACGTTCCCAAGGCATCATATTTTCAATATCACTCAAGCTATATTTATGGTGTTGTACGAGAGAAAAATTAGTCTGATAAAAGGTCATGATGCCCTCGTGGAAGAGGGCTATGCGAAAAAATCAGATAACCCTTCTAATACAACCTCATTTACAACTTTAGTTTTGGGGTTCTTGACCTTCAACACATGCTTTAGACTTGGCATTGTCTCAAAGAATTGCTGCACACCCTCAAACTGTGCACTGGTCAAACCTTCTACCCAATCTCTTGACTCCTGCTCAGAGTCTGGAGTGTAGTCATCTTCTCCAACGTATACACGTTTGATACACTTAGCAACTAACTCATATGGATCTGGTTCGTCACCTACAAAGTTAATCTTAGTGAAGTAATCAATATCAGGATACTTCATCTCTATAGTTAACTCATCATTTAGTTTTATAATATTAGTATGTCCCTTTGGAAAGTTAACCTTAACATCATCTACCATAAACTTTACATCTACAGTTGTCTCACCATCATCTGCACACGTAACTTTCATCTCAATCTCTTCACTGATTGATCTGGCACGTATTTGTAAGAAAAGATATTCTATATCAAACAATGCTAAGTCTGCTACGTTTACTTTAGTGTGTAAACAATCTTGTATAGTCTTTGTTATAGCGTCTAATATTTGTTGTTGGTCATCGTTCTCCAATGCCAATATTAATAACTTCTGTTCTTTGACGAGGAACGGTCTATACTTTACTTTCTTCTTTGTGGAAGGAATAGTTAATGTATAAATTGGCGTCGCAATATCAGGTAATGGCATAATTTATAATTTCAGTATAGTATATAGCACCTATTCCATATTGTGAATTAAGTGACTATACTCATAGTAGAATCCTACAGTCACCTTAACAAGTTGTGCAGGTCCTGCTGAGTATGGTATTGATGCTACAGTATATGGATATGCATTTACTAGTCTTGCATTCCATGTCTCAATATAATCTTCTTTTATTTCGTTTCCATTCTCATCTCTAGGTCTCCCTCCAGAACCTTCAAACTTTTCTAACTTGTGTATGAACATATCACATGCAAAGTCTTCATAGTAATTGGATGCTAATACTCTAGTGTATGGTTGATCATCATAAAAGAACTCAGGATTAGGTGCAACTCCATTCTGCATGAAGTCTTGCCATGCTCTAAAAAATCTCAATGGCAATGATGTTCCGTCCATAAAGAAACTAACATCTAATTCATTATATACTTTTGCAGTTGGTAACTTTTGTGTAATACCCTTGTGCACTGACTTGACATCAAATGCTGAATATGTCACACCTGGCAACTGTATCTCGTTACATAACAGTTGCAAGTTCATCCCATCACCATTGTCAGTAAGTTTTAAAAAGTCATCACCAAGATTATCCTCAAAAAATTTACCTAACTTTTCTTTCTTATTGAAAGAGAATTGATATAGATTAGACGCAGAAATTCCACCAGACTTGCCTACAGCCTGCATAAAATTCATTAGTCCTCTTGCGGTTGCCATAAATATACATATGGTTTGATATATGTATTTATAGTGACTTACAAAGGAAAGTATAAAGTAAGGAATTACAAGAAATACAAAGGTGATCCTACAGGAGTAGTTTACCGTTCTTTGTGGGAAAGGAAGTTTATGAAATGGTGTGATGGCAACCCCAATATACTAGAGTGGTGGTCAGAAGAATTAGCTATACCATATTATGATCCAGTTCAAAAGAAATGGCGTCGCTATTTCCCTGATTTTTGGATGAAAGTGAAGGAAAAGAATGGAAAAGTAGAGTCATATCTTGTAGAGGTTAAACCTAAAAGACAGGTCGAAGGTCCTAAACCTCAAAAACGTAAGACAAAGAAGTATCTAAGAGAAGTCTTTGATTACGCAACTAACCAAGCAAAATGGCAAGCAGCACAGGAGTATTGCAATGACAGACTCTGGAAGTTCATGCTCGTTACAGAACGAGAGCTCAAGATTTGAGGAACTAATGACCCAACTAAAGGGTAACAAGATAACAATAGCAAAGTTAAGAGACGAAGTATTCAACATCTTACTAGATGATGCTACTGAATCTCCAGAAACAGGTAAGTATTATACGTTTGAATATGATCCAAAATTTAGAGATCAACTAAAAGAATGGGATGAGTATCCCCTTGTATATGCTGTAGAGTTTAAGAAAGATAACTTACTAGGTGCTAATGTTCACTATATACGTACGACAAACTCTAGATTAAAGGCACTAAATAGTAAGACGTTCCCTAAGAAGACGTTACGTTATTATATACCAAAGAATGCAGACCGCATCTTTTTTGAAGTCAAAGAGAGCGAAGTAGAACTAATCGCTACCTTACCACTAGAAAAATTTCATCGCAATAGATAATGTCTGAGAACACTGTAATAGAATATCCCACAGGTCTCTCTTCTATACCATATGCTTCTTTCTTGGAGATACAGAAGTTTAGTTATGAAGAAGCACAAAAATATGCTGCAGAAAATTTTAATGATGCTCTAGGATCTCTCGGTAGAAGTGCTATAGCAAGAAAAGTTGATCAGGCAGTAGATGGATTAGCAACTGTATATGGGTCTGGAGATACATCAACAGAGAAAGGAAAGATAAATTTATATGAGACTCAGTATAAATCAGCAAAGACAACAGGTAGAAATAGAACAAGAAAAACCATTGACATCAATACTGCAGACGATAGCACAAGGATAGTATTAAAGAATGGTGAGACAACAACAGTAGGAGCATTAAAGAAAAGAAAGCAAGAAGCAATTGATAGACAGAATAAAGGTTTGATGTCTAAGAAATGCATGCTACCTTTACCTAATGAGTTTCAATATAAGTATGGTGCTGAATGGAATAACGAATTTAAACTAGGAACACTAGCACTAGCAGCAGACGAAGCATATAGATTTGGTGCAATTACAGGAGCTGGTGGTGCTATAGGAGGATTAGTAAACTACCTTACTAGTAAAGTAACAGCAGGAGGTAAGGTGCCTGGTGCAGACCAAGCAACAAAGATTGTTCAAGGTGTGGCAGATGGTATGAAAACTGCTGCTGATCCATTTAAAGTTGGTAGTGAATTAAATCCTAAGAACGTTGCAGGATTGGCAGGACTTGCACCTAATGAAAACTCTATACAGTTCTTTGAAAGAATGACTGGTAGAGAATTTAGTTTTAGATTTGAGTTGGCATCGAGAAATAAAAATGAGAGTAATAGAGTTATAGACATTATAGAATGGTTCAAACGTGGCATGCATCCTGGCTCAAAGAATGGTAAGGGAACTGCTGTGTTGTTAACGTTCCCAGATGTATTTGTATTGACACCTAAGTTTGTAAAATGCACAGCAGAAGGTGCTGCACTTGGTGATCCTATACAACATCCAATGATGCCTAGAACAAAACTATGTGCATTAACAGGTTTGACAATAAACACCACACCATTTGGTCAAATGCAAACAGTGTTTGATGGATCTATTCCTATTGTTACTATGGAACTACAGTTCAAAGAAACAACAAAACTTACACGTGTGGATATGGAAGGTTCATCCTTTGCAGAGAAAGACAATGCACTTCAAACAAATAGTGGTGTATTCTCTAGAGATACTACACAAGATAACAAAGCAGAGGTTTCATTCTAATGAGTTTGTTAAAAAGATTGCCAGAGTTATTATATAACTTTTCATCTACACCTCTTGACCCAGACTTTCTTGTGGTCAAAAATATATGGAGACGTGCTGAGATATTAACTGAGTTTAAGTCTGAAGTAATGTTGTTCACAGAGGTTACAGTTCGTGATGGTGAAAAACCAGAAGATGTTGCAACAAGATATTATGGTAATCCATTTTATAACTGGACTATATTAGTTGCAAATGATATAACTGACTACTACAAACAGTGGCCACGATCAATAACACAACTACAGGAGTTTATCAGTAACAAATATAATAACCCTGCAGACACAAAGCATCACGTAACCACAGAGGTTAAGGATGCTAGTGGTAATATAATTGTCCCTGCGGGTAAAGTTGTTCCATCTAACTTTGCTATAAGTTATTACAATGGAACCAATACTGTTACTGCTAATCCAGTGGCATCAATTACAAATTCTGCTTATGAGTTTGATTTGAATGCAGAGAAACAAAGAATACAAATAATTAAACCTTCTATCATAGAAGATTTTGTAGATGCATACTATAAGATATTAGGTAAGGGTAAGATAACCACAGTAGGAACGTCAGGTTCAGACATACAGATGTAAAAAAAGGGGTCGTGAGACCCCTTTACTATTAATCATCTTTTGCTAGTTGAGCAAAGTAGGATAACGTATCCTCCTCTTCTTTTGGTTCGGGAGTTGCAACAGCAGCAGGAGTTGCTCTCAACTCTTCATACTGTGTCTCCTCATCCGTTTGTTTAGAGTAGTTCCCTTTCAATGTTGAATCAAGACGATACTTGAGTTCTTCATATGTTTTGAACTGGTCGTCAGCAGTAAATGCTGTCAAACTATGCTCTCCTTTCCAGATTGCTTCCAACTCTTTGTCGTTGAAGTCACCTAATGTAGATGATTCAGCAAACTCAGACTTGTCGTAGTTCCAGAACCCTGCAACTCTTGTAATCTTGAGTTTGAAGTCAGCACCCTTCCAGAAATCGAATGGGTTTACTGGTGTCTCATCCTCAAATGCGGGTTGCATTGATTCCATGATCTTATCAAAGATCTTCTTACCATATCTGTATAAGAATACTTTGCCTTCGTTAGAAGGATTTGCACTATCCTTAACAACATAGATGTTGCTATAGTAAGATAGTTTACGCTTTTGTTTGCGTGCTTGATCTCTCTGTGGAGATCCTTCTGCTCCTGCGTTCCATAGTTCTCTATTGAGATCAGAAACAGGATCTTTCTTACCTAAAGTTGTAAGGGAGTTCTCAATATACCAACCACCTGGTCCTTGGAAGGCATGACTCCAAACTTGTGCCCATGGAAGGTCTTCTCCATCGGGTGCAGGGAGAAATCTGATTACAGCGTAACCATTTCCTGCTTTATCGACCTCTGGTTTCCAGAGACGCTCATCAGGTCCTTGTTTTTGTTCGGACTTGTTGAGATTTTCTGCTTTAGAAAGCAAGTCTGTAAATGAAGACTTCTTAAGTGAAGCAAATGACATACGTATTCTCCGTATTAAATGTATTGTGTGTATTCATAACAAAAAAAGGGGGGAGGTTGGATTACTGTATACCAACAAAAGAAAGGGCATTACTACAGTGTAAAATACTTTCTTTGCCTGAGACCCGACTGGTAAGTCGATTCTGACTCGCATCAGCAGCACCACCTGTGTCTCATCACCTTAACTAGCGGTTGCCAGTAAGTTTATTCAGTCACTCCCAGTATTAAGACCGTCGCCTTAATACACTATTTATTATAGCAGAATAAAAATGATTTGACAAGCTGTTCTGCTCTGTCCTCTCCAAATATACCTTTTAGATACCCTCCAACAGGGTCTAGACGTGTCATATAGGCATCAAAGTCAGCGTATACTGACGTATCTTCACCTTCTGGTTGAGCAACGTTGATCATGTTTTTATATACTTCCAAATATTCGTCAAATAAATCTAGATATTGATCTACCTCGTCTGCGTTACACTTACGCACGATAATATTCTCTGAGAAGTGATTACCTTTCTCAAAGAATCTATAGTCCTCTGTTGGTTTTGGTAAACCTGGCACCTCGAACTTAAACTTCTCTGTAGGGTGTTGAAAATCAAATACTATAATTACCTTATTCTCACCAAATCCCATAAGATCCATGCCAAAACAGGGTAGATTACTCCCCCACCCACAATTAGTGCAAAGATCACCTCCAGTCTTAGGATAGATGATGTTGTTGTAGATACAAGACTTTTCATTGTATATCTCTACCTCCCTTGCTTTTATAAAATATTTATTTCTATAGATCTTTGCTGTCAAAGAAGTGTTACGTTTTCCTTCCCATGACATATCCATAGGATCTTCTACAAAGTCGAACTTATCAAATAAGATCTTCTTATAATTTTGCCAAAGATTATTCATAGACACTCAAATCCATCTTAACTAAAATCTCACCTTCATGTTCTTCACGTTGAGGTTGACCTATTTTATCTAGGATCTCAGCAGGAATCTTTTTCTTAGTAATGTCATAGGGTATGGGTGCATTTGCTACACACACTCTAATACATTCCCACTGTTCGTCAGTAAAAAAATTATTATGATACATTACTTTTTAAATACACCTATCTTAGTCATAACATATAATGTTAGAACTGTCCAAAAAATTATTTCTAGTGCATGGTTAGTCATCATGTTCTTCCCATTGGTCTGTTAAACCTTTGTTATTAAAAAATGCTCTGTATATTCCAAACCCAGATAGTAAAACTAAGATTACTAATATAGAAATACCAAATGTTGCATCTGGATCAGCATTATAATGTGGTATTAGTGCATTGCACTTAGTCCATGTGCCAGGTAATGTATATACTGGAGGACAGGATAAAAAAATCATAATTAATAGTTTTTTGATTTAGGGATATTGCCACCTTCTCTTAATTCAGATATTCTAAAAGTGACAAGTTTCTCCCAAGGAGAATAGTTATCAAACAGAACTGATGCTGTTTTCTTTGTGCATCGTTGAACGAATCCAACATACCCATTATATATTGAGTTTGGACTATCAATTGTAACGGTTGTGCCTG
>VTLG01002316.1_pt1 | contig 38528 bp, 49 predicted proteins | sample 4694571 | NCBI WGS metagenome assembly VTLG01 (sample SAMN12604809, study PRJNA352737) | marine metagenome | biome: ENVO:00000447; feature: ENVO:00000209|ENVO:00000569|ENVO:01000036; material: ENVO:00002151; isolation source: viral sequences binned using virsorter ... | reverse complement strand
AGGATTAAACGATTAGAAACCATTTTGTGGTGTAGCAGCGGGAGTATTATTTTATTCCTGGCTGGCATAGTAACTAGTTTTACTATCTCATAACAAAAGGAGAAGTAATATGGATATGATTTTAAATTTAATGAGTGGAGCGCCTGAATGGTTAAACGCGATATGTTTAGTTTTGTCGAGCTGTACCGCAATCACGGTATTAACTCCGTCAAAATCGGACGACAAAATACTTAACACAATACTAAAAGTATTAAATCTTGCTGCTGGAAACTTCGGGAAGAATCGAAATAAGGATACATAGCATGGGAATATTTAGTGCTATCGGAGGTGTAGCCAAGTTAGCTGGAAAGTTACTTGGCTTTCTCTGGATGAAGAAGGCCGTTGAAGGGTCTATGTTAAAGAAAGATATGAAACAAATTAATGAGGCAAAGAATGTTAAAAAAGATATTGCTAGGACTAGTGCTGCTGGCAAGCGGTCCAGGTTGCGCAAGTTTAAGCGCACTAAACACTAATAATAGTTATTGTAATATAGCTGACCCAATTTTTGTGCCTGATAAGGACATAGATACTATAAGTGATTCTTTAGTCGATAGCCTTTTGGTCCATAATGAAGTGTATGAAAAATTGTGTGAGGATTAAATGGATATAGAATACTTAAAGAAACTATTAAGAGAACACGAAGGAGTAAGAAGTTTAGTTTATGATGATGCAACGGGCAAGCCTTTAACTAAAGGGGATACTTGTATCGGATTTCCTACGATAGCGGTGGGTCGTGAACTGAGCGATATGGGATTAAGTGATGATGAAATAGATTACTTATTAGAAAATGATGTTAAGAGATGTATAGAAGAAATAGAAAGGCAGCACTATACCTGGTGGCCAGGATTAAATGATGTCAGAAAGATGGTAATAGTTAGCCAGGTATTTAATATGGGATTGTCAAGGTTTAGAAAGTTTAAGAATCAAATAAAGGCCCTGGAAAATGATGACTTCACCAGGGCCTCAGAAGAAATGAGAGATTCTAAATGGTATCAACAGAACACTAATAGAGTAGAAGAACTAGCCGTGTTTATGGACTCGGGATTAAATCCTAAATAATTTTAATGCTCCTGGGTATTCCTTTTGTCCTGGTAATCCATCCTTTTTTCTCTAAAGCAGTTACTATAACAAAAACTGTAGATAATTCTGTCTTAGTTATCTTTCGCATCTCTTCATAAGATGGGCTAATGTCATTTTCCTCTTGGAATTTTTTGATAAAATCATATACGAGTTTTTGCTTACGAGTACGGCCTTGTTTTTCAATAACTTTATACGATTCATTTTTAGCTACTTCTTCAATAAAAGTTTTTACGACATCATTTTTATTTTTTATCATTTTTTAAACCCTCATGTTCAATATAATATTTAACTAAAAAACAAAACACTTGTGCCTTACTAAGTTTCATACCAATAGATTCAATTAATTGGTTTTGTATATTTTCAAAAGTTTCCCATCCAAAATCATCAAATTGTATAGATTTTTGTTTCTTGCCGTTATTCATATTTATAGCAATTCTTTTTTGAAAAGCCCTCATAATATTTCCTCCACCTTTATAGACTTGGCCCTGGCTGGTGGCGAGTCATTAACAGTATAACCCTTTCTGCCTTTAGTCATGCCCCAGGTAATCTTATAATTCTTACCCACACCTACCTGGTGAATAGCTAATTTATCCATAAGTTTTTTAGTAGCCTCATCTTTTAATTTTGTTGCAGCTGATATAGCAGCCTTCGCAGCTTGTAACTGCTCGACTAAATCTTCATCATCTTTATCTAAAGGTATAGATGGCAAATCTTCTTCAGAATTTGCATAGACAAGTGCGCCTTCATTAGGAGAAAATATATTATACCAATCAACAACTCCTTCTTCTTGAAAAACATGCAGCTTATTTTCAAATTCTATTACTTCATTTTTAATTACTGATTGAATACTTGGGTCAGATTCATAAACATAAACTATATGTTTAGTTCCCTGGTATAAAACTGATACTGCACCCCAGGAATAACCAGTACACATCATTAATCCCTGGATTTGTATTGGGCCTCTAGCTGGGTCGGGTTTATCAGATGGATAAACTCCAGTAAGTTTAGCCTCAAGTACTCCTAGCCCTTCTATATACATAGAGTCTACAATATTTCCATCTTTGCCTATACAATATATTCCTTTCTCTTTATCAGAAACTATAAGCTGCGACTTTGTATTTGCAATACCATCTAATGACCCTTGCAATGGTAAAGATTTATGTTTGACGGGTTCACTTAGGCCCGTACTTAAATCAAATAATTTTAATTTTCTAGCAGCATATTCTAAATTTAATGTTTCTGTTACATTGCCAAAATGTATTGCATCATTAATTTTAACGGGACGAATATATCCTGGCGCTAAAGCATCAATAGATTTTTGAAGTTCCTCATTAGGTGTAGAATATTTTATATTTAATCCTAATAATCCAGCCAGCCTGGAACAACTCATGGTTACATCATTAGTTAATTTTCCAACGGCAACTTTTGTTTTTATCATTGTGCTATCCCCAATGCTACTACAGCTAATGGAAATATATAAATGATTCCTAGCATGATTATTGCAAATGCAATACAATCTTTTAATAGGCTGAATGACACTAACTTAGTAAGCCTATTCAGCTTATTTACTTTAACAACCGCCCTACTATCGCTAGTAGGTAACACTTTTTTGTTGTAATATACATTATGCGCCTGGGACTTCCTCAACCTATGCCAAGGGCCTAGCCAAACATCTCTTAGTTTTCCATCTGTATCCCCTTGTGAGAAAGTGTTTCCAGAAATTACTTTAAATAGTTCTAAATGGTGTTTCATAATTTTTCCTTTCAAAATAATCAATTACACGAATCAAACGGTGGAAAATTTTGACATACTATATATGGTACTAACGACAACCTCTAAAATCCAGACCTTTTATAGGAGAATATCCTTCGTCAGCCGTTTCAATTAAATTCCTATGCAACTGATATAATACAAATTTACAATAGCTTACTTTTTGAAACTGATTCATAGATTTATTTGCTAATACGTTTTCAAAAGTTTTAGCTACTTCTTTAAATTGTATCATAGTAGTTTTAATATGGTCATTACATAACATTGGAACTGTAATTCTATTGCAGCTGCCTCCAGCTACTCGCCTGGAATAAGATTCTCGATTTTGAAATTCTTTTACTTTAGTATCGTATGCCATTTTGTTTCCATCCCCTTTCTAATTTTATACTAATTAAATACACCATGTAAAGTAAAGTCTAAATGTTAGTCTAAAATTTAGAGTTACATTTATCTCCATTTAGGTTTTGTTTTTTGTTTCTTAACAACATCTTCTACTCTATCCTCAAATGCTTTCATTAAAGTGTAGCCAGCGGTAAAACATAATCCTCTGTAACGAGGTGGATTTTTTACCTGGCACAATTCTTTAGCATCAATTCCATTTTTAACTATTCTTAGTAACGTATCCTTGTTTCCCATGCACATCTTATTTACCAGGGCCATATTAACTATATCTTTCCGTCTATCTAATTTGCAATTATTTAATATGTAAGCTGGTAAAGCATGATACCTAGACACAATAGCTAAAGTAGAAATAACTCTATGGTCTAAAGATAAGTTCCATCTTTTTCTAATATTATTATAAGATGCCGTAGTCAATGTTGTGTTAAAAGCTAATAAATCTAAACAATACTGCTTATGATTAGTTTTATTTCTATCTTCCCAAGGCACTACTGGGTATCCATCTCGTTCTCTAAATAATTTACTAACCATAAATTCCTCCCCGTTTCATAATGTTTCGTAAACTGCTTAAACTCCAATGCTTGTTGCCCCTGGGAGTTCGGATTCCTTTAACTTCCAGGGCCGTTTTTATCTCGGCCAAGGTATTGCATTTGCCATATTCTTTTATCTCTGAAATAACCTTGCAAATTTTCGAAGAATCATCTTTAGCCTTTTTTTGTAAGAAGTCAACCCCAGCTTTTGAACCAATGTGTGGATTAGGTGAACCAAGTTTAATACCTTGTTTCTTCTTTGCTGCTAATGCAGCCTTAGTTCTTTCGCTAATTAAAGAGGCCTCATACTCCGCAACATTAGCTAACAGATTAAGCATAAATTTTGTAGTCGCTACGTTGTGAAACTGAGGTACATCACAAGCCATGAACGGAACTTTGGAGTCAATTAGCTTGGATAAAAAAGCAACGTTCCTGGTCAATCTATCTAATTTAGCAACAACCAGGGTAGCCCCCTTCTCTTTGCATAGTTCCAGGGCCTCTTTAAGCTGCGGTCTATGTCTATCGGTACGTTTACCAGATTCCATTTCTACAAAAGAATCAATTATTTCCCAATCGCCACCGTTTAAATGGTCTTGAACTAAATCCTTCTGGGCCTCCAGGCCCAAGCCAGATTTCCCTTGGCGCTTGGTACTAACTCTATAGTAAGCAACAAACTTACCTTCGTGTTTAGTTCCTGGTCTAGCCATTATTTATCATCCTTTTTATTTACAACATTGGGATTAGATTCTTTTGTATCTAAAGTATCAAATTTCCATTCAATGCTTTGCTTATATTTAATTGGAACTTCTTTTGTATAGCCAGCAATTTCAAATACATTATTTAAATTAACCATTGTAGCTATGTATTCAATTTTCTTGACAAAACCTTGTACCTTATTCTCTATTTCATTAGGTGCAAAATTCTGTTTCCTATCTTCTTCATTATATAAAATATAATTTTTAATATCATAAGCATCCTGGATAAAATCCATTGCTTTTAATGGTACTGTTTCTTTTTTTCTCATTTTATTAAATAATTTTTCATCTATTGTTTCTTTTTTAGCCATTATTCATACTCCATTTCTTTTACTAGTGGGTGCATATTTGCTTGTTCAGCAGCAGCATTATATTTTACTGTTAATTCATTATATTTGTTTAAAAGGTCATTATATTGTTCTTCATAGTCTGGTTCATTCCATAACTTTTCAAATTTTCTGTTAAAAGAATGATAGTTACTATCTTCAAAAGCCCTATAAGAAACTTCATAAATATTATCTCCGTTCCATTTACAAAACTTTGAAACTAAACCTCCTAAAGCATCCGTATCTTTAACCTGGCTTGCTGAAATAGTGTAACCAAGTTCTTTTATATCCTGGACGACACTTTTTAATCTGTCCATAATATCTTTTTCTCTTATTGAAAATTCTCCTGGTAATAAGTCTTTCATATTGTATCCTTTCATATTAATTGAAGTTGGGTTTGTGGAGTGTTGAATAATCCTTCCTGGACAAATGTTTTGACCTGGTGAGGAATTTGTTTAACTTTCTCTGGAAGTGGGAAAGAATAACTTAACACCTGGTAATTTAAGGTGCTGCTTAAATATTCTTTTCTCAAGATTCTGTATATTCTCTGCCAGGTAGGACCGTGGTCGCCATATCCAGGCTCTTTCAAAAAGAAGTCAATAGCATGGGCTATCTCATGGCATAACAACATTGCCAATGGCGCTCCCGTATGAACTTTTGGGTCGCCAAACCAATCGCCTATGTCTGGGTCATTACATATTCTATTGTATTCTGTCCAGGCAACCTTGCCAGATTCAAGCTGCTTAATAACTTTGGCATATTGGGCCTTTTTACCTCTTAATGGAGTGTAAATAAATTGGCTTAAATGTTTTTTCCATTGAGAAACCCAAGGAGTATTTACTGTTTCCCAAGCATTGCCTTTTGTTTCCCATTCAGCAATTCCAATGTAAGGAATTGCTTTGCCTTTTTTAAAATACCGACCGCCCCAAGACGTTCTACCTTTTACAGTTTTAACTTCCAAGATATTTCTAAATTTACTATCTTTAAGCAGCCCTTTATTCTCAGCGATAGTAATAATATCATCTATCATACTATCTCTGTCTTTAGGAACTTTAGTAAACATTGATGTCATTTAACCTCCTTTTCTGTTACGATTGATTCTGCCCAGGTGTTTCCCTGGGCTATGCTTTTGTCTTTAATCCCTCCAGTTAATGCGTATATTTTACCTTGTTCTGGTTTGTCTTTTATTATTTCAACTGGGACATATTCTGTTGCCTGAGTTTCTGGATTTAACCACAAGGCATAAGGTTTCCCATCTACCATGCCTTTATAATCTTTGTGCTTTTTGCTGTATTCTTTTTTTGTCATTTTAAGCATTTATTTTTTTGTCCTTTCTGTTGGTTTTTGGGGATTTTTGGAAGGTTTCTAATTTCTTACTAAAAACCTTACACTTGATATATAGGTATTAATTGGTATTATGTCAATACCCAAACGGTACTTTTTAGGAAAAAAAATGAAAATAATATCAAAACACCTCCATTTATCCGCAGATGTCTGCGATTTATTGAGAGAAAAAAAAATTAAAGAAAGACGGTCAGAATCATCAATAGTTGATGATATAATCCGAAACGCATTAAAAAATAAGATGCAAGAAGATGCTAAAAACATCATTCAAGCAGCGGGACGGGTTGTTTGACGACTATGCAAAAGAGAAAAGGTAGTGGTTTTGAACTAGAAATAGTCAAATACCATAGGGACAAATTAAAAGTTCATGCTCATAAGCAGCCTTTATCTGGAGCGCTAGGCGGAAGATTTAAAGGCGACCTGGTAGTAGCTGGCATGATTGCCGAATGCAAAAGAAGAAAGAAAGGGTTTAGTACATTATACAAAGCCGTTTCTCAAGATGATGCGGACCTGGTATTCGTCAGAGATGACCATCAAGAGCCTTTAGTTGTTTTACCGTGGAAAACTTACGAACTCTTCGTTAAGTGGTTAGAACTTGCTGACAAATTTCCACCCGAGCCAGCGGATTCTGGTGATAATGAAAAGGAGTAAATGATTATGGATTTAGATTTAGGTGCAGATTCAGTACAATATGTATCTTGGAAGGCCCAAGAAAAGAAATGGAGTGTAGATGGAGAAGAAAGCCCATTAACAGCATTCTTAATTGAGCCACAAAGCTACAAAGAAGGCCTGGGGAGGCTGCAAGAGGGAGTTGCTCCCGATTGGATATGGAAAAAATCACCTGGGGAAAGACAAGAACCCAAGGAAGATTATAAAAAAGCATTTTACCTGGATATATATTTATCAAAGAAACATGGTGCGCCCGTTTCAGAATGGAGAGAGTGGACCAGCAATCAAAGAGCATCAAGAGATGCGTTAATGTCATTGTTCCAGGGCATAGATAAAAAAGATTTAGATAAAGGAAAGCTAATGAAAGTAAATGTCAAAGGCAGCCAGCCAAAGAAATTTGGTCCAGCTACCGTCAATGTCCCCGTCCTGGAATTTGATTCCTGGGTAGACAATCCAGACAGTAAAGAACCCGTAGAAAAGATACTATCGGACGACCTAGAAGATGAAATAGATTGGGGATAAATGTCCGATATATCCGACAAAATGGAAGAGGTGGCGGTCCATTTTTGGGGAAAGCCGACTTCTAAAACAACCAAAGAACTTCGCTGGGGTAATCATGGGTCAAAGTCTGTGAATTTATCCCAGGGAACTTGGTACGACTTCGAGAATGAAGAAGGCGGAGGAGTTGTTGACCTGGTAAAAAAAGAAATGCCAAGTCTTAATGGGTCTATTCAAGGATTCCTGGATACATTCACCGATACTCCTCAGCCTAAAAGTAAAAAATCGACTATATATGACTACAAAAATTTAGAAGGCCAGACAATATACCAGGTAGTACGTTACGAACCAAAGTCATTTAGGCAGCGCAGAGTGCAAGATGGCCAAACCGTATGGAACTTACAAGGTGTTACTCCCCTACCCTTTAGGCTAAATTACATTAAAGATAAGCCCCTGGTATTTATTGTTGAAGGCGAAAAGGATGTCCTTCATTTAGAGAAATTAGGACTTGCCGCAACATGCAATTCGGGAGGGTCAGGTAAATGGACCGAGGCCCATAGTCAATACTTCAAAGATAAAGATATTGTTATATTACCTGATAATGACGAACCAGGATTAAAACATGCCAGGCAAGTACAAATAAGTCTGCAAAATATCGCCAAATCGGTAAAAACAATAGAGTTACCAGGACTAAAACCTAAGGAAGATTCCTACGATTGGCTACAAAAGCATTCGGTCCAGGAACTTATGCAGCTGGTCCAGGATACAGAAACAAAAACAGATATTACACCAATAGACGTTCTCTCTATGGCCCAGGTCATAGACATGCCACCTACTCCTTGGCTTATCAAGGATTATATGCCCCAAGGTAGTATGTCCATGATTTATGGGCCACCAGGCAGCGGTAAAACGTTCTTAGCTTTAGATATGGCCTTACATATAGCCCACGGCATAAGCTGGCATGGCAAGGACGTTGAACAAGGGTCAGTTATGTATATAGCTGGTGAAGGAGTTGGCGGATTAAGAAAACGATTACAAGCCTGGCACATTAACAAAAACCTCAAGCCCACCGCACCGCTGCACATAATACCAGTAGCCGTTGGATTACTGGATGACCAGGAAATAGATAATCTCATAACTACCATACAAATATTGGCTAAAGATATAAAAATGGTGGTATTTGATACCGTGGCAAGATGTATGACGGGGGATGAAAACTCGGCCCAGGATATGGGACAAGCTATAAAAGCTATGGATAAAATTAAAAATCAATGTAACTGCTGCGTAGTTCCTATTCATCATAGTGGTAAAGACCGAGATAGAGGCGCTAGAGGCTCAACGGCTATGATTGGAGCAGTAGATGTATCATTAAGAGTTGACCGCCAGGAAAAGCAGCTATCTTTAACTACGGAAAAACAAAAAGATGCCGAGGCTGAAGATATTACCTGGTTTAATTCCAATAGTATTGAATTACCAAATCAAGGCCTGGACCTCGGAGATATTGAATCAAGTCTAGTATTAGAATTAGCCGACATACCAGGGCAAAAGATACGAAAAATGACTCCAGCACAAAAGAATGTCTATGAGGCATTACAACAAGCAATCAATGAATGCGGAACAACAGAAGGCAGCGAAAGAATACCAGGGAAATGTGTAACTATTGATATGTGGAAGTTGTATTCTTACAACACAACAATCAGTACTTCGGACTCAGAAGATGCCAAAAGAAAGGCCTTCACCAGGGCTGCAAAGTCATTAAAAAATGCGGGATTTGTGGATGTATGGAGAAAGTTTGCCTGGACAAAAGGACAAAATGCGGACGGACAAGTTGTCCAGGCTGTAAATAGCAGAAAACCAGGGGTTGTAGACTAATGGACAAATTTAGCGGACAGAAAAACGGACGGTATTTGGACTTTGGACGGACAGGACATATCCCTAGGGATGTCCGTCCATTTGTCCAGGGAGGATTTGTCCGTGAAAAATAAGATAAATAAACAAGCCGTTGAGATGATAGATAGGGTCGATAAAATAAATAAACAGATGAGTAAAAAATATGGACCTTATGTTTTGGAAGAGATGATTCCAGACATAATGAAAAAGTTTGAAATACAACATGCCCGATTATTTAAAGCCATAGATTTGAAAGATAATGAAAAGATATTCAAAGAAGCAGCACAAACTATAAAAGCCTGGAGAAGAATTGATATTATGGCAAGAGAGGCCATGAAAACAAAACCGCAGCCAAAAGATACTTGGCAAGTTAAACATAGCAGCGGTCATATCATTACTGTTTATAAAAATGAAAAACCATCAATACCAGGCATTGTGTTTTCGTTGAATGAACTGGTCAAGTTTGTACCAGCTAAGGTCCTGGAACTAAAAAATGAACTAGGAGGAACTGTAACCCAAGTAAAAACAAAGGAGGAGTAATGTTTGAATGGCTAAATGGATGGTTTACACCATCAGAAAAGACAATAGAAACTATGACTAAGAAAGAACTTGAAGAACATGGAAGAAAGCATGGAATTGAGTTGGACCGTAGATTTAAAAAGGAAACTTTGGTTAAGCTGCTTAAAAAGAAAATTAAATGAGAACATTTAAACCAGCTATAAGACAATCAAAGCCAGAAACAAGAAGATATGCGGTGCTGCCAGCAAAATCTATCCAGGATGATGACCTACATCCAACAACATTAAGAGTTCTTGGTGCTATTTGTTTACACACCAATAAATATGGGATTTGCTGGCCTTCAAGAGTTACAATAGGTCGTCATGTATCAAGAACTCCTAAAACCGTTTCTACCCATATTACTAGGCTAATAAAAGAAGGATATATAAGAAAACTAACTAAACGAGGCTATAAAATACCTGGTTGGAAAAGAAACTCAAGATATGCAACAAATCGTTATCAAGTATTATATGATGGAGTTAAAACTGCGCTGCCAAGTAAAGAACAATTCTATGCTCCAAGACCTAAAATAGCAGAAGAATATCCCGAAGAACTCGAAACAGAGAATAGTAAGGGGGTTAAAGGGGGAGAAAAACTGGATGTTTCTAGTATTGCAAGAGCATTTTGTAATGGAGTGCAAAAAGCATCTGGAGTGGTCCGAAATGTCGATAATCAGTTAAAAGATGCAGAAACCCTGGCAGAATTGATGGTGAATCCAGAAGAAGTAGAAGAAGCAGCAGTAAATATGACGTTAGAAAGAAGGAAATTGGGCCAAGACCCACCATTGCAGCTTAACCAGGTTGCAAAATGGGCTGGTTTACAGTAGATTTACAATAACCAAACGTTGGAATGGAAAGTGAAATGACATTTGATGAAGCATGGAAAAGAGCAGTAAGAAGTAAAAAACGGCAGAAATCCGCCATTTCTAAGAAAAAAAAGGGCATACCCCCTTCCCCCGCCCCCACCTCTACTCGTAGGGGGGTATCTCAGGAAATTTTTGAGGAATCCATGAACCAAGATAATGTCAACAACCCGCAGCATTATAAACAATATACCCTTGAGGCTATTGAAGGTATTAAAGGCAGCATGTCTAATGAAGAGTTCCAGGGATATTTAAAAGGTGCAGCATTAAAATATTTATGGCGCTACAAATATAAACAAGCGCCAGTAGAAGATTTACGAAAAGCCAAATGGTATTTGGATAAATTACTAAAGGAAGTGTTAAATGAAAGACCAACCATTAGCGGTCCGCAAAGCTAGAGAAGTTTTAGCTAAAGGCGATAAAGATGAACGAGAGGCTGTGGTCCAAGAACTAGAGGCTATAGCTGCAAGTGAAGTAACAGATGTGTTGACCTGGAATGCAGATGGCCATGTAGCAATGAAACCATCTGCGGAACTGAGTCATGGTGCAAGGAAAGCTATCAAGAAGGTTAAGGTAACTCCAACGCGCCAAGGGTCAAGTATTGAAGTTGAGATGCACGACAAGATGGGAGCGCTAAGAATGTTAGCCAAGCATCATGGATTATTAGATTCAACAAGTGATATTAACAGACCGAGTGTAATAGGAATTAATTTGAAAGGTCCTAATGTAACATATGAAGTTAAAGACAAAGACAAAGAATAATTGGTACGGAGATGTTATGCGAGAGTTACGCATAGAAAGAGGTTTAACGTTAATGGATGTAGCGGAGGCTGCAAAGGTGGATATAGAAACAGTAAGACGTATCGAATTAGGAATATCAATGGGCCAATTTAGTTATGTAGAAAAAATATTTAAAGTTTTAGACCATGAAGTGGAGATAGTACCGATAAATGCCGAGAGCGAGAACTTCAAAAGACCGTAGTAAACGGAGAGAAAGAGTAAAACCTACTGAGCCTATTGAAGGTTTAGACCTGGATTTTTCGTCTGCGCCTACGACTTGGGCCTTTCTCCAGGACAATAGTTTCTTCCGAGGGCTGCTTGGGCCAGTTGGAAGTGGTAAATCGTATGCTTGTGCTGCTGAAATAGTTATGAGAGCGGTGCAACAAGAACCAAGCCCCGTGGATGGCATACGGTATACCAGATTTGTAGTCGTAAGAAACAGTTATCCAGAGTTAAGGACCACAACAATTAAGACCTGGTTAGATTTATTTCCAGAAAATCGTTGGGGTTCAATGCGTTGGAGTCCACCATTAACACATCATCTTAAACTTCCGACCCGTGGAGATGCAGCGGGAATAGATTGTGAAGTAATATTTTTAGCATTGGACCAGCCGAAAGATGTTCGTAAACTATTGTCCCTGGAATTAACGGGTGCATGGGTAAATGAGGCAAGAGAATTGCCATTAGGTATTGTCCAGGGATTGACACATAGAATAGGAAGATACCCGCCACGGTCTAAAGGCGGATGTACTTATCGGTTTATTATTGCAGACACGAATCCACCTGATAGTGATTCCTGGTGGCACAACCTGGCATTAAAGAATCCTATTAAGGGAAAGTATCCCTGGAAGTTTTTTCAGCAGCCTGGAGGCATGATTGAGATTGAAGGTAAAACGGATGACTCGACTTTTGCAGCGGGGAAACATTGGATAGAAAATCCTAATGCTGAGAATATGCAGAACTTAATACCAGGGTATTACTTGCAGCAGCTAGGCGGAAAAGATTTAGATTGGATACGGTGTTATGTTGGAGGGCAATATGCTTTTGTTAAAGATGGTAAGAGTGTGTGGCATGAATATGATGATACAAGCATGGTCCAGGAAGGTATAGAACTTGATACGACTTTACCTATACAGATAGGATTAGACTTTGGATTAACTCCCGCAGCTGTATTTGGACAGCGATTACCTAATGGACGGTGGAATATACTGTATGAAATTGTTACTGAGGATATGGGCCTGGAAAGATTTGCACAAATATTGCTGCATGAATTAAATACCAGGTTTCAAAAGTGCGAGCCTGAGATATGGGGCGACCCAGCGGGACAAAAAAGAGATGAGATATTTGAGGTAACAAGTTTTGACCATCTTCGTTCCCTGGGATTAAATGCACAACCCACCGCATCTAATGATTTTATGGTACGAAGAGAGGCTGGTGCAGCGCCCATGCTTAGGTATATTGATAAACGTCCAGCCCTGGTAGTAGATTCTGAGTGTAAAAGGCTGCGGAAATCTTTAGCTGGTGGTTATCATTTTAAAAGAGTGGGTATAAGTGGAGGTACAGATAGGTTTAGAGATGTGCCAGATAAAAACCAGCATTCGCATATTGGTGATGCTTTTGCTTATTTGCTATTAGGTGGTGGAGAACATAGACGTATTACCAGGGGTGTTTATAGAAATGCTGCATTCGGGCAACAAGCTATGAATGCCAACCTGGATTTTGATATATGGTAGATATAATACCTTATGTTAAACAATTTATAGATAAAAAATACGGTGCAGTAGTAATGCCCTACTCTCGCAGCCATTATTACATGATGCAGCTAAGTAAATTTCAAAATCAATTAAGAGATACAGTTCCTAATTATGTAGCATTCTTTGATGCTCAGGCTGCAAGCGGACCAAACTTTACAATTCTTAAAGATGGAATACCCATGATAGCTGGAGGATTTGTTCCGCTATGGCCAGGTGTTTTTGAGGGCTGGTTATTAAGAGATGAGAGAGTTAGTCCCTATTGGGTGGCGCTAGGGCGGGTCAGTAAACTGATATTTAGTGGTTTAAGTTCTGTAATGGAACTCCATAGGGTGCAATTCCACGTTCATAGCCTTGACACTAGGGCTATCAAGTATGCTAAATTTCTTATGTTCCAGGAAGAAGGAACGTTGACAAATTATGGTGCTGATAAGGCAGATTATTTAATGATGAGGAGATTGTACTAATGGGTGGATTATTTGGAGGCGGACAAAGAAGTTACGGGCCAGACCCTAGCATTGCAGAAAATCAAAGAAAAGAAAGAGAAAGATTAGACGCAGAAAAAGCTGCTGCTAATAAAAAAATACAAGCAAAGTCTACAGCAAGAAGAGGTGGCAGTAGAATGCTGCTTAATGCTTTTCATGGTGGTACTGCTGATATGACCGACCCTAACTATTTAGCAGGGTTATCAGATAAACTAGGTGGCGATAGTGCTTAATGAAAAAATTAACCGTACCTCAAATTTTAAAAAGGGCTGAAAAGGCCGAAACAAGAAAAGAGCAATGGCGCTCAATATATGAAGAGTGTTATGAGTACGGATTACCGCAACGTAATTTATATGGTGGTAGCTTTGAAAATAATGTTCCTGGGACAAATAAGTCGTCCAGGGTATTTGATTCTACTGCTGTGCATTCTACGCAAAGATTTGCAAACAGAATACAATCGGCATTATTCCCACCTTATCGTAAATGGTGTGCTTTAGAGGCTGGTGAAGATGCAAAAAGAGAAGTTGAAAACCCACAAGAACTACAAATAGCTTTAGATATATACACAGAAAAAATGTTTGCAGTATTACGGCAATCTTCTTTTGACCTGGTAATGTCAGAATTTCTTTTAGATTTATGTGTCGGTACTGCGGTTATGCTTATACAACCAGGAGATGAATTAACTCCTATACGTTTTGAGGCTGTGCCACAATACCTGGTAAGTTTAGAGGCTGGTCCAAATGGAACTATAGATAATGTGTATCGTAAATTAAGAATTAGAGGTGAGGCTATTCAAAGACAATGGCCAGATGCCGATATTCATTCTGTATTACAAAAAGCTATAGATGATAAACCTGAAGAAGATGTAGAATTATTAGAGGCTACAATTTATAAACCAGATGAAGCAATATATTGTTATCATGTAATAGATGTTAAGAATAGAGAAGAGATAGTTTACAGAACATCTAAGTCTACATCCTGGGTTATAAGCCGATATATGACAGTTTCTAACGAAATTATGGGCCGTGGTCCATTATGCAGCTGCATTGCTGACGTAAAAACATTAAACAAAACAAAAGAATTAATACTTAAAAATGCAAGTTTAGCTATATCTGGTGTGTATCTAGCTGCGGATGATGGGGTTTTGAATCCACAAACAGTTCGCATTCAACCAGGAGCAATAATACCCGTAGCCAGAAATGGTGGCCCGCAAGGAGATAGTCTAAAACCTTTACCTAAAGCTGGAGATTTTAATGTAGCACAGTTAGTCATACAAGATTTAACGGCAAACATTAAAAAGGTACTCCTGGACGATTCTCTCCCCCCTGATACTATGAGTGCCAGGAGTGCCACAGAAATAGTGCAGCGCATGAAAGAATTATCACAAAACATGGGTTCTGCTTTTGGACGACTTATTACTGAGGCTATGTTGCCAATAGTAAGAAGAGTATTATTTATAATGGATTCTCAAGGATTAGTAGATATGCCATTAAAGATAGACGGCCAAGAAATTAAAGTAGTTCCTATTTCACCATTGGCCCAAGCACAGAGTTTAGATGAACTCGAAAACGTTATGAAATTTGTTCAGATAAGCCAAGGTATTGGGCCAATAGGCCAAGTTGCTTTAAACCAGGATGAGGCATTAGATTATATTGCCGATAAACTTGGCATACCTGGTAAAATTTTAAATAGCCAGGAAGAACGAAAAACTATGATAGCACAAATGACACAAATGGCGCAGCAAGCGGGAATGATTCCTGGCGCTGAAGGAGAAGGACAAGGAGAGCCACCAGTAGAATGAGTTGGGAAGATTTAACAAGCAAAGCAAATCCAGAGCCAGAAGAATCCCAAGAGATAGATAGAATTATAACTAAAGTATTTTCTACCAGGGATGGGTCTAAAGTCTTAGCTTTTTTAAAACATATGACGATTGACCAGCCTACCTGGTATCCAGGAGAAGATGCGAGTCATGGTTATGCTAGAGAAGGACAAAATTCTATTGTCCGTGAAATTTTTAAACGTATTGAAAGGACCAGAAACAGATGACAAATGAAACTGAGGCCGTTGCAGCTGAGAACCAAGAGGCCAGCGAGAACGAAAACCAAAGTCTTTTAAATGTAACACTTGACGAAGAAAAAACAGAAGAAACCGCAGATGTCGAAGAATCATCCATTAATCATCTTGCATCAGGAGATGATGAAGAACCAACAGTTAAAGCAGCCGAAGAAGATGAAAAGAAAGAGCCAGCTGAAAAACCTGAAGGTATTGCGGATGCTCATTGGGATGCTGAAAAAGGCGAAGTTAAAGTAGACGAATTATCAAAAGCATACCAGGAACTAAGAAATAAAATGGCTACTGGCAAACATAAACCACCAAAAGATGGTGTTTATAAAACAGATTTTATAGAAAATGTAGAGCCAGACGACCCCATGATGGGGCAATTTATAGATATTGCCAAAGAAAACAATATGAGCCAGGAGTTAGTAGAACAATTAGCGGGCTTTTATGTTAAATCTCAGCAAGAAATACAAGAACAAGTAACCTATAAAAGAGAAGAAGAGTCTAAAAAACTAGGTAATAATGGCGAAGCTATTATAAAAAACATGAATACCTGGCTAATGAAGTTTCATTCTTCTGGAACTTTGTCTAATGAAGAGGTCCAAGCTATAGCAGACGCATCTACTAATGCTGCTTTTATTACGGGTTTTAATAAAATTAGAAGAAGTTATGGAGAACAAACTATTCCTTCCGCTGATACTCAAGAAGTAGATACAACAACCATGTCTGATATAGAAAGTTTAATGGCAGATAAAAGATATGGTGTTGATGCTAACTTTACTAAATCAGTAGAAAAGAAAGTTTACGATTTACATGGAGAAAAATATTAATGGCTAGAAAAGGTTTATATGCAAATATAAATGCTCGAAAGAAAAAAGGAATTAGCAGACCTAAAAGTAAATCTACTGTGTCTGCTAAAGCCTATTCAAATATGAAAGCGGGTTTTCCTAAAAAGAAAAAGACATAGCAATAGTTCTGCTATTACTGATAAAACTCCGTAGTCTGTTTGAGGTAACAATATATTCTCGATATATTGAATTAACTGACAACCTAAATTTATGGGCCAGTTTTATGGGATGCACTTCGCCCCGAAAGTGTAGCTACCTGGCCCACGGATAACCAGCAAGCGAATTAGAATATTTTATTAATTAATTAGAAAAGGATAAAGATATGGCATTAAGTGTATCAAATGCTTTTATTACATTATTCGATTCAGAGGTAAAGCAAGCCTATCAAGCTGGCCGAGCCTTAGCTGGTTTAACTAGAGAAAAAAATAATGTAGTAGGACAAACTGTGCAATTCCCAAAACTTGGAAAAGGTCTTGCAACGGTTCGAACTCCGCAATCTGACGTAATTCCATTATCGCTGGACTATAGTACAGTAACAGCGACTATGACAGATTACATAGCTGCGGAATATTCTGATATATTCAATCAGACAAAAGTAAACTTCAACGACAGACAAGAGTTAGTACAAGCTGTAGGCGGAGCAATTTCAAGAAGGATGGACCAAGTAACAATAGATGCTTTAGTAGCAGCTAGTGGAACTGGTACTGTTGCAAACACTATCGCAGAAAGTGGAGCAGCGGGTTCTGCATCTGATTTAAATACTGGAAAAATCAGGGCAGCAAAGAAGCATCTTGACGCTAATAACGTCCCGACTTCAGACCGTACATTGTTAATACACGCTAATAACCTAAGCGCATTATTATCACAAACAAGTGTAACTTCGAGCGACTTCGCTGCGGTCAAAGCCTTGGTCAGCGGGGATGTTGGGACTTGGCTCGGCTTTAACGTTGTAACAATAGGCGACAGAGACGAAGGCGGTCTAGCAATAGATGGTTCTTCAGATAGAATTTGTTATGCCTTTCATAAATCAGCAGTAGGTGTTGGAATGGGTATGGCCCAAAAAACATCTGTTGATTACATTCCAGAGAAAACTTCATGGCTAGTAGCATCAATGTTTACTGGTACTGGAGTTGCGATTGATTCGCCTGGTATCGTAAAAATAACTTGTAGGGAGTAGTAATATGGCTTTTTCAAGAACTGGATGGAATCCAATAGGTGGCCAATCTAAAAAAGGTTCAGCACCGCAAGTTTGGTCATACACAAGTACTGACAGTATTGCTGACGCAAATACTGAAGGTTACTTTAATTCTGTTTCAGATGAAGTCGCAGTAGGAGATTTAATCCATTGTGTTACTTCAACGGGCAGTACAGCGGTAGCAACATTAGTTTATGTGTTAAGTAACGCATCTGGTGTTGTTGACGTAAATAACGGAACTACTTTAGCTAATACAGACGGCGACTAGTAGTTACATTTATTAGGAGGAGAGGTCTATGGCTTCTGGCGATACTAAATTATCTATATGTTCGGATTCTTTAATTATGCTAGGGGCTGCTCCCCTCTCCTCTTTTTCAGAAGGAACAGATGCAGCCCAGGTATGTGATAGATTATATGATGATATACTTGAAACTATCTTGGCAATGTATCCCTGGACATTCTCTTACAAGAAAGTGCAGCTTGCAAGATTAAGTGATACTCCAGTTAGTGAATGGAAGTATAACTATCAATTACCATCCGATAGCATAGGGTCAGGAGTTAGAGCATTATTTACAACGGAAGATGCTGGCGCTAGACCAGTAAATGATGGATGGGAAATATTAGAAGATAAACTTTTAACTGATTATGAAACTGTATATGTAGATTATCAATTTAGACCGTCAGAGGCAGTTTTGCCTACATATTTTATACAATTAGTAAAATATTGGATGGCCTGGCATATAGCCGAGCCAGTTACAGACCAAATTACTAAGGGGCAATATTATCAAACATTAGCTGTAGGAGCGCCTTCAGAAAACAATAGAGGTGGAGCATTTAGACAAGCAGCTATTATTAACGGTCAAAATCAACCTAACCAGGTAATAGAGGATTTTGATTTAATATCTGTGAGGTATTAATGTCCAGACAAGTTCAGATTCAAACAAATTTTAGTGTAGGCGAACTTGACCCGTTATTAAGAGGACGACAAGATTTAAAACAATATTATAATTCTTTACAAACAGCTACTAACGTTTTTATACAACCTCAAGGTGGAATCAAAAGAAGAGATGGATTAAAATATATAGCTGAATTACCAAGCGCTGCTAATCCTCAAAACGGTGTTAAGTTAGTGCCTTTTGAATATTCGGCAGACGACTCTTATATGTTAGCAATGGTCCATCAAAGAGTTTATATCTTTAAAAACAAGGTCTTAATTACAGACATTAATGGCAGCGGTAATGATTATTTTGCAGTATCAGCTTTAACATCTAGTGTTTTAGGTTCTTTAAATTATGCACAATTTGGCGATACTATTATATTTACTCATAATGATTTACAGCCAGTAAGAATAGTAAGAGGAGGAACAGATGCAACATGGGTAGCAGCTTATATAACTTTTACTGCCCCTCCTCAACATGCTTTTACATTAAGTGTTAGTAATCCAGCAGCGGGTATAACACCTTCACAAACTACGGGTAATATAACACTTACAGCATCATCTGGAGTTTTTAGTTCTGGAAATGTAGGTCAATATATAAATATAAATTCTAATTATGGAAGAATGCGAATAGTAGAATTTGTTAGCAGCACACAAGTAAAAGCGCATGTAACTATAAATTTATTTGATACAGCCCAAGTAGCTTCAGGTAATTGGGAACTAGAAGCTGGTTATGAAGCAGCCTGGAGTTCGACTAAAGGATGGCCTACTTCATGTACTTTCCATGAAAGCCGATTATATATAGGAGGGTCAAAATCTTTACCTACTCATATATGGGCCTCAAGAGTAGGAGATTATTTTAATTTTGAATTAGGCGAAGGTTTAGATGATGAGGCTTTAAATGCAGAATTAACTACTGATAGTCTTAACTCTATACAACAAATATTTTCTGGAAGAGATTTACAAATATTTACTACTGGTGGAGAATTTTATATTCCCCAGGCTATCAGCGACCCAATAACACCTGGTAATTTTATGGTAAAAATTGGAACTCGTAATGGAATTAAACCAGGAGTACCAGTAGCGGGATTAGATTCAGGAACTTTATTTATTCAACGTTCTGGAAAATCTTTAAATGAAATGATTTTTACAGATGCAGAACAAGCATACACTACAAGTAACATAAGTGTTATGAGTTCTCATTTATTAAATAGCCCTATAGATATAGCAATGCGAAGAGCAACATCAACAGAAGAGTCAGATAGGCTATTTATGGTTAATGGCGGTGATGGCTCATTAGGTGTATTTTCTATATTACGTTCTCAAAATGTTGTAGCCCCATCTAAATTTACCACATCAGGAACTTTTAAAGCAGTAGGAGTAGATGTTGATGATACTTATGTAATAGTAAATAGAACTATAAATGGTGCATCTAAATATTTTGTAGAGCATTTTGATGCCTCATTGCATACAGATAGTGCTGTTTTTGTATCCGCTGCAAGCGCAACGGGAACGGCTGCACATTTACCTAGTACATTAGTAGACATATTAAATGATGGAAACATAGAGGCACAACAAACTTTAAATGGTAGCGGTGTTGCAACATTTACTAGAAGTTCAGCTACCAATTACGAAATGGGTTTACCATTTAGTATTACTGTAAAGACTATGCCAGTAGAGCCAGCATTAAAATCTGGCGGTATTAAAGGATTTAAAAAAAGAATACTTCAAGTAAATGCAGAAGTATATCAATCTAAAGCAATGACCGTAAACAATCAGTTAGTTCCTTTTAGACAATTTGGTGAGGATATTTTAGATTCTCCCGTTACAGCATTTACTGGACTCAAGCAAATTGGGCCATTGCTTGGTTTTGATTATGAAGGCTCAATAACCATTAGTCAGAGTGTACCATTAGCTTTAAATATTTTATCGCTCGACTACAAAGTATCGTTAGGACAATAGATGGAAGTAATAGCAATAGCCTCAGCAGCAGTTTCAGCAATAGGACAATATAAAGCTGGACAAGCAGCACAAGCACAATATAGGTCGCAAGCAGCCTGGAATGAAATACAAGCTGAAAATGATGCAATACAATATGAACAACAAGGAGTAAATGCTTTAAGAAGAACTTTAAGAACTGTGTCTGCTATTAATGCAAGAGCAGCTGCGGGAAATATAAATCCTTGGTCTGGTAGTACGGGTAATTTACAAGACCAGGTATTACATGAAGGTTATACAGATTTTAATATTAGCAAAAGTAATGCATTGACTCGCAGATTAACTGGACAATTCCAATCTAATATTTATAAGGCAGCTGGTAAATCAGCCTATCAACAAGGGGTATTTGGCGCATTATCAACAGTAGGTAAAGCTGGCGCTCAATATATGCAAATTGGCAGCGCTCCTTCAACTCCTTCAACTCCTAACCCTCACAGTTCTGGAGGACAAGGACCAATATTTGGATTTAATTAATGGCACAAAGATACCCTACATATAATACTGAAAACAGAACTAGTTTAGCTAGGCCCGTTAATATAGATAGAGCAGATTTAAGAGAGGCGCAAAAATCTGCTAATGCTATGAGTACTGGAGCAAACCAAATAATGGATTTTGCTTTTGGTAAGATGGAACAAAAAGCTAAAATACAAGGCCAAGAATACGGAGCAACTAATCCCCAAGAGGCTATGAAAGCAACTAAAGGCCAAGACACAATATTTGACCAGTATGCTTATGGGGCTGCGGTAAAGGCTGCATCCGCTCAAGTAGAAACTGAGGCCCGTAATGAAATGGGTAAAACTTTATTAGAATGGAAAAATAATAAAGGTACTCCAGAAGCATTACAATCAAAACTGCATAGTATTAATGCTGGATTTTCTAATGCTATGGGGGATATGGATGCTGTAAGTGCTATGGCATTAAATGAAACATTAACAAGATTATCTAATTCTGTTTATTTGGATTATACTGAAGATTGGATGAAAGACCAAAAAGCATCTTTAAAAACAAAAACTTATGAAGGGATAGAACAAAGACACCAAGCTATTGAAATTATGGCTAGACAAAATATTAGCCCTGAAATGTTTAATGAAAATTTAGCAGCAGAAATAAATAGCTTAACTGGATTTATGGAAGGCACAGACCAAACTCCAAAAGAAATTGCTGGTGCTGTTTTAACTATGCAAAAAAGAGCGCATAAAGCTAGAGTTCGTGGCGCTTTTAAGAGAAGTGAAGATAAAGTAGGATTCTTAAACGAGTTTCAAGAAGATTTAAAAAGTAAAAAAGGTTTAGCAAGAGGTTTAGCTGACGCAGATTCTATTAGTTTAATAAGTGAAATGAATACTAAAATAAATAGTGTTAATAAAAGAACAAAGGCTATACATACAGCATTAGACAAGGATTTTGCTGCTTTAGAAAAAATAGCTATAGACGGATTAAATCCAGGTAATCAATTATCAGAATTAAAAAAAGAGGCTGAACTAGCTGGCTATGGCATGTTGTATATGCAAATAGAGCAGCTAGAGGCAAATTATGAAAACTATTACAGACCAGCAAGAGAAATGAATCCAGAAGGATTACAAAGAGAAATAAATAAAATACAAAAAATGCAAAGTGCAGATGGCGAAGTTACGGATGCAGAAAGAGTTTTAGTAGAAAATTTAGAAAAAATCTTAACAGATATTTCAGGCGATAGAAAAGATGAAGAAAAAAGCCTGGATGAGCGATTTGTTAGTATATCTAAAATAGTAGCAGATGGTCAAAATCCAGGGTTTGAGAAAATTGATGCTTTGTTAAAAGAGGCAAAAGAATTAAATTACGAAAGCATGGTAGCTGATTTAGAAGATTTGAAAAAATCTACTGGTGTTTTGCAAAGAGCAAGACAAATGAGTCAAGAGGCTTTGCAAGGTGAAATTAATACCATGCAAAGAGAAATGGATTTAAACGAAAATGTTACAGATTATGACTTAAAGTTACTTAGTAATTTAGAGGGTATATTAGCTGACAAGAAAAAAGAAAGAAAAGATGAAGATGAGATTATTAATGATGCTATGGAAATTTTATCTAAAGGCTATGGTTTAGATGAAGAGATGACAAAGGAACTTAATGATATATTTAGTAGATATAAAGATGACGAAATAAGAGATAAATTAAAAAATGCTGTTGAGGCTATGGCGCTTTTTGAAGAAGTAGAAGATTATTCTGTAAAAGGTATAGACCAAGCAATAGATAAATACCAAGACCAATTAGACCAAATAGGCGCAAACAAAAACACTTTAGATGTTATGGAAGGTTTAGAAGAGATGCGTACCAAGATGGTAGCAGCTTTAGACCAAGACCCCATGGCCTGGGCTAAAAAAACTAGGGAAGATTTCCCAGAATTATCTTATATTGAAGATGCTAATGGAAACATGGTTCTTGATAAAGAAAGTGTCAAGGCAAGAGTTAAATGGGCGAAAGGTTGGGCTGGAGAAATGGGTATAGAAACTACCTTTTTTTCTGACCAGGATAAGAAAGGTATGATTGCTTATTATAATAGTGTCGGCAAAGATAAAAAAATAGCAATGATAGGTAACATTACAGAAACTTTTGGTAGTGATGCTTTAGAGGCTTTTCGAGAAATACATGGAACTCAAGACGGAAGAAACCTTGCTCATGTAGGAGCATTATCTATAGGAGGAAACCCTTATATTGTTGAGGATGCTTTAAGAGGATATGAATTAGCTGCTGAAGATGTCCAAGTATATTTTGCAGATGGCAGTACCGCTAAAAATACTATGGATGAAAATTTAGCAATAGTAATGTCAGGAGTAAGATTTCCTCCGCATCTTATGGGTTCTATAACATCTACTGCTAAACATGCTTATATGGCCCGTCATATAGATAAAGGTTTAACAGATTTTGATGAAGAAATTTGGCAAGAAGTTCTGCAAGAATCTGCTGGTGCATTAATTATGAATGGCGAACAATACGGAGGCATTATTACATTTGACCCTGACCGTATGGGTAAAGACCATCAACTTATGATTCCTAATAATATTAAAGCAGAAAATTTTGAAAATATAATAGAACGTATTAACCCTGAGTTATTTGAGCATACTACGGGGGCAAAATTACATTACATAAATAGAATAACCCAAGAGGTAATACCGTTTGATATTTCTACAGATGATAAATGGGAAGATTTAAGAGATAGATTTCATTTTTCAAATGTAGATGGAGATAATGTTTATCTTAGTTTAGAGCCAACAACTCATTATGACCCTAATAGAAATCAAGGTGTTGGTTTTTTTGTAGATGCAAACGGAGAAAACATTGTTTTAAATTTAAGAGAACTTGCAAATAAATTAGGAAAAATGAAATAATGTTTTTTGAAACCAAAAAAGAGGCAGCTGCAAGATTTCCAGACAGCCCTATTGATGGTGAGCGCACAGATTTTGGCGATAATTTTAGTGCAACGTATAATGCTTTTAGAGTCGGAAGGTCCACTTGGTCCAAGGAAAACTCTTATAGAAAAGTATTAGACCCTATACTTCAAGATATATTTGATAAAACGGGAACTAAAATTTCAAATTTTGGTGCAGCAAGAGATGAATGGTATTCTGATTTAAACCCTATTGACATGCTGCATAATAAAAGAGTTAGTAAAGACCCTATTAGCGGTAAATATATTAATTTTTTTGAAGAAGGTATTAAAGAAGTTAATAATGTTTATAAAAATAATCCTGAAATATTTAAAGACCAGCCGTATCTTACAAAGGAACATATCCATAATTTAGCAGCAAATTTAGCAAAAGAGGCTGAAGATAATGCTGCGGATATAGGCAGCCGTTCAGATAGCATTTTTGGACCTCTTGCGGGTTCTGGTTTATCAGAAATGCAAGACATAGCACAAAATCCTATTCTTGCTGCGACTATGTTTTATGGTGGATGGAACGTTGGCATAGGAAAATTTATATTAAGAGAGGCATTGCTAGGTGCTGGAATAACAGCTGCAACCAGGCCAGAAATTGCAGCCTGGAGAGATAGTGTTGGTTTAGAGTATTCTGTAGGAGAGGCTGCAACAGAAGTAGGAACAGCTGCTTTATTTAGTGGATTATTTGCTGGCACATTAAAAGGAACTGTTAATGGTTTTAAAATATTAAGAAGGAACGGAGTTAAGTTTACAAAAAGCCAAGAGGCTGAATTTCAAAAAATGGAGATGGATTTAGAAGATGGAAATGCAAATCCTTTTAAATCTGATGAAGATGTAAATAACATAGTAAGAGATATTTTTAAAAATAATACACAATACGACCCTGGTAAAGACGCAGCTGCATTTACATATCTTGGACAAACATATGAAATAAAAGAAGTTAAACTTAAAAACAAACAAAAAGTAATAGAAGTATCTGTAGACGGAACTGTAATTCCAGAGTTACGTTCTAAACCTTATACAAAACCAATTAAAGATTGGGGCATAGAAGTTCAAAGACAAATAAGAAATATTGTTCGAGAAAAACCAGACCCAATAAATTCAATCGTCCCTGATAATGCACACATACAAAACATAAATGATGCAACTAATATATTATTAGAAAATTTAACAAACATAGCAAACAGAACAGATGTTCCTCCTCCTATAAAAGCTAATAAAAACGTAGATGAAATAGTGGAAAATACACAGCCAGACGGCCACCAATGGTTTAAACCTAATGAATTAAAAGTAGATGCAAAACAATTTCAGTTTAAAGAAGGTGGAGATAAATTTGGTGTAAATGAAAGATTAAAAGGTGTAACAAAATGGGAACAAGAAAGAACGGGAAGTGTAATTGTTTATGAAAGATTAGATGGAAGTAAAGTAATTGTTGATGGCCACCAAAGGCTGGCATTAGCTAACCGTATTATGGCTCAAAAAGATGGTCAAAACCCCATGTTATCTGGCTATATTTATAAAGAGGCAGATGGGTTTACACCAGAATTTGTTATGGTAAAAGCTGCATTAAAAAATATTGGTGAAGGTACTGGTACACCCGTTGATGCAGCTAAAGTTTTAAAGATTACACCAGAACAAGCAGCTAATTTACCACCTCAATCACAGTTTGTAAGACAAGCACAAAACCTATCTAATCTATCAGATGAGGCATTTCGTATGGTTAATAACGGATTGCTTGCTCCTAATTATGCAGCCCTGGTAGGACAATTAGTAACAGACCAATCTCAACATGCAGCTATTATAAAATTATTAATAGATACTAACCCATCAAATATTACTGAGGCGGAGTCTATAGTTAGGCAAGCTATGAATGTAGAATTTACACCTACTACTAATGCCACATTATTTGGTGATGAAACAATACTTGAAAGTTTATTTAAAGAAAGGGCTACTATATTAGATAGGGCCATTAAAATTTTAAATGAAGATAAAAGAATGTTTGCCAGTTTAAATAGAAATAAAGCAACTATTGAAAAAGCTGGAAACAAATTAGAAAGCAAAGTTAATCAAAATAGAGAAATGAATAGTGCAGCAGCAGCACAAATAATACAAACATTAGCAAATAGAAAAGGAGTAATATCAGATGCCTTATCGCAAGCAGCAAAAAAATTCAAAGAAGAAGGTAAACCAGATAGTGCAGCAAAAGAGTTCGCAAACCTTGTCAGAAGAGAATTTGAATCTGGCAATGTCAATGGGGATAGCCTCGGCACACCTGGACGCACTACTACTATTGAAGAGGAAGGCTTTGAAATCGCAGCTAGTCCAAAACAGTTAAGTGATTTTGATGACCCTCTAAATGGTCCTGGACCAAAAAATCAAGGAGATGCTTTAGAAAATCAATTTAAAGACCAGAATAAAATTAAAGAAGAAAATGTTGAAGAGGCATTCCAGGAAGATATAGAACTCAGAAAAGATTTAGGCAGAGTTATAAAAGAAGGTGCAGATTTAGATACTATAGAGGCCCATCCAGCCGTAACAAAAGCTATGGATGAAGCAATGAGTATTCCCGTAACTTCTGAAAAAGCGGGTTTTGCTACAGATAACTGGTGGGATAATAGAGTTTTTAAATTTGGGGATGAAGAAGTTATTGGAGATGCCGAAGGTGTCAAAAGACTTTATGATGGTGCTAAAAGATTAGCCTGGGAAGATGACGGAAAGGTTGCGCCAGCAAATCCTATTAGAAATAATAGAGAAGTTACTATTGTATTAGGTCCACCAGCTAGTGGTAAAAGCACAATAGCAAACCGTATTGGCCAAGCAACTCGTTCAATGATTATTGATTCAGATGAGGCTAAAAAAGTTTTACCAGAATTTGAAGGAGGTAAAGGCTCAAATGCGGTGCATAAAGAAAGTCAACTATTATCAGAAAAAATGCAAAAGATAGCTATGAGCGAAGGTAGGAATATAATTATACCAACTGTCGGAAAATTAGATACTAAAATTGACGACTTAATGACTAAATATAAAAAAGCTGGATATAAAGTAACTCTTATAAATATGGATGTATCTCCAGAAAATGTAATGAAAAGAATGCTGCAAAGATTTATAGATACTGGAAAGTTAATTCCTATCAAAGTAGTAAAAGAGGTTGAAGATAAACCAATAAAAACATATAATAAATTGAAAGGCAAAGCAGATGGCTACGCAAAAATCGACAACAATCAAGAGTTCGGGCAAGACCCCACGGTCCAAGAAATCAAATCAAACCTATTACAAGGACAAGATTTTCGATTACGACAGAGCGGAAGCGGAGGCGACAGCGGAATACCCAGGCAGCCCGTTAGACAAGAGGATTTATCCGTGGATGAAATCCCAATCGGGGAAAGAATAGACCCTGATACTGGCGATTTAGTTCCTGATTATAGAACTCCAGAACAAATATTAGCAGACATTAAACAAGATAAAGTAATGCTTGAAAGATTGGAAGGTTGCGTATGACGTTTCGTAATTGCGTAGTTAATGGAGAAGAAGAAGGTCTTATAACTCCACAACAAAAAGCAGCTGCATTAGATACTTATGAGCAGCTTAAACTAGAAAAATTAGAAACTATGCCTGAATCATTAGCAGAGTCTACGGCTGCTAAAGAAACTTTTGACATATTAAAATATGAGGCTGCACATAGAAGAAGAAACCAATTACAACAAGTACAAGCCTGGAAAAGAATACAAAAAAATTTAGATGAATATGCTGGAGAATCTGCTGAAGCTGCTGAGGCCCTTATAGCAGCGCATGATATAAAAGCTAAATTTGGAAACATAGAAAAAAGAACTCAAGCTATATCAAGGATGGCATTTGCCAGGATGGATGATGTTTTAAAAACATTTAAAAGAGGATTGTTTGGCGGAAGTAATAGAGCAAGATTACCAAATATGGTGAAAGAAATATTTGAAGAAGGTTCTACTAAAGATGTAGCTGCAAGACAGATGGCCCAAGCCTGGAAAGAAACTGCTGAACATTTAAGATTGGTAGCTAATAACTTAGGAATGAGAATAGCTAATAGAAAAGATTGGGGATTACCGCAACTACATAATAGTCTTGATATTAGAAAAGCGGGAAAGCAAGCCTGGATAGATTATATAACTCCGTTACTTGATAAAAAGAAAATGATAGATGAAATGACGGGTATGCCTATTGGTAAAGAAAGATTAGCTGATGCTTTAGATAAAACTTGGTTAAATATAGCAACAGACGGAGCAATTAAAGTTAAGGATGGAGCGAGTCGAGGCAATAATAAAAGTTTAGTAAATAGAAGGTTAGACCATAGATTTTTAGTTTTTAAAGATTCAGACTCTTGGATGAAATACCAGGAGAAATTTGGCGAGCCAGATGTATTTAAGACTATGGTTAATCATATAGAGTCTATGTCTAAAGATATTGCAGAATTAGAAATATTAGGTCCTAACCCAAAAGCTATGCTAGGAGCAATAGAGCAATACACTTTAAAAAAAGCTGCATTAAAAGATGCAAAAGGTGGAACTAAAAATTTTTCAGAGAAAGCTGCGGGGCATATTAAGAAAATGAAAACTCTATATAATATACATCATAATAATAATAACCAGCCCGTAAACGGTAGAATAGCTAATATATATGCGGGAACTTCTCATATCTTACAAGCAGCACAATTAGGTGGCGCTCCCCTATCCGCTATTACAGATGCACAAACACAAAGAGTAGCTGCCCGATTTAGCGGGTTAAATCAAACACGATTATTAGGAAGAATATTAAAACAATTAATGCCATTAGGTTCAGCTGAAAAAGGAAGATTAGCAGTTCGATTAGGTTTAGGTGCGGATAATTGGGTTAGTACTGCTATTTCTGCACAAAGATATTTTGGTGATATTACTGGACCAGAAGTTACCAGGCGCATATCTGATTTTACCATGAGATTATCTGGATTATCTCCAATGACTCAGGCTGGTAGACAAGCCTTCGGTTTAGAATATTTAGGAAACATGGCTGATAATGTCGGAAAGACCTGGGATGAATTACCAGAAATGATGAGGGAAGGTTTTAATAGACACCAAATAACCAAAAGCGATTGGGACATTATAAGAGAAACAGAATTATTTGAACAAAAAGCATCTTATGGCAGCGCACAATATGTTGACGTTTTAGCATTAGAAAACAGAGTGGACCTAACACCTGGTAGAGCAAGAGATGTCGCAACAAAATTAATGAGTGCTATTCTTACTGAAACTGAGGCTGCTGTTCCTTCCGCTAGTTATAGGGCTAGAGCATTTCTTGTAGGAGAATCGCAAGCTGGTACTGTGGCTGGTTCATTAACCAGGTCTTTCTCTATGTATAAAAATTATTCAGCTACAGTTTTTCATACTCATATAATGCGGTATATGAACATGGAAGGCAGCAAGGCTAAAAAAGCAAATTACATGGCTGACTATATTATCGGGACAACTCTTATGGGTGGGTTAGCTATACAAGCAAAAGAAATGGCTAGAGGTAAAGACCCTAGGCCCATGAATACAGAGGACTTTTGGCTGCAAGCCCTTCTGCAAGGAGGAGGATTAGGAATATTTGGTGATTTTGTTTCGGCCTCACAAAGTAGATTTGGTGGAGGATTTGCAGAAACTATGGCTGGTCCAGCAGTAGGATTAGTAGGAGATGTTGGTCGATTAGCTATGGGCGGTACAGATAACATAGAAAAAAACGCAATAAACTTTATGTCAAGATATACTCCTGGTTCTTCTACCTGGTATTTACGTTTAGGTTTAGAAAGACTTGTTATAGATAAATTACATAAAATGGCTAATCCAAAATACGGACAATACTTTAGAAGAAAAGAATTAAACCAAAGAAGAAATTTCAATAATAAATATTGGTGGCGACCAGGCAAAGACGTTCCTAGTAGACCACCAAATATCAGTAATATCACACAAGGAAGGTAGTATTTTTTTGACAATTTTTTACAATAACCAAAAGGAACTAATTAGTTATGGCAGATTATAGTATTACAGCGGTTACAAGGCGGGCTGTCTTTTCTGGAAGTGCGGGAAGAGGCCCTTATTCATTTACGTTTCCCGTATTAGCGGAAACAGATTTAGCTGTTTATATAGACAGTACATTAAAAACAAGAACAACACATTGGACAGCTAGTATATCTTCAGCTAATGGTACGGGTTCGGTAACTTTTGATAGTTCAGTTACAGCCCCAACTGCTAGTAATACTATAACAATAGTCGGTGCGAGAGCAATCGAAAGAACTACAGATTTTGTTACTGCTGGTGATTTGTTAGCCTCTTCTTTAAATACAGAATTAGATAGCCAAACAATATTTAATCAACAAGTATCTGAAGATGCAGCCAGAGCAATTAAAGCGCCAGTATATGACCCAGCTAGTATAGATATGACATTACCAGCAAAAGCAACTAGGGCTGGTAAAGTATTAACTTTTGATTCAAGCACGGGCAATCCATCTACTAGTATAGCAGCTACAGATGTTACAACAGTAGCGGGTATATCTTCAGACGTTACAACTGTATCTGGTATAGCAAGCAATGTAACTACGGTGGCTGGTATAGCAAGCAACGTAACAACTGTAGCTGGCAAGACTTCAGAAATTGATTCTGTTGCTGCAAAAGCAAGTTTACTAACAAGTGATTTTGTTTCTGATTTAAATACAGTAGCCGTAACAGATGTAATAAATGACCTAAATACCCTGGCAACATCAGATATAGTTTCCGATATAAATTTATTAGCAACAAGTGATGTTATTTCTGACCTTAATACTATTGCAGTAAGTGATGTTATTTCTGACCTTAATACTTTGGCAACATCAGATATAGTTTCTGATATAAATTTATTAGCAACAAGTGATGTGGTTTCTGATTTAAACCAATTAGCTACATCTGATTTTGTATCTGACCTTAATGCTTTAGAGGCAATAAAAGCTAACATAACTACGGTGGCTGGTATTAGCAGCAATGTAACTAGTGTGGCTGATAATACAACAAATATAAATGCTGTTAATAGTAACAGTTCAAATATAAATGCCGTTAATAGTAATAGCACAAATATAAATGCGGTGGCTGGAAACTCTACTAATATAGATGCGGTAGCTGGTAATGCTACAAACATAAATGCCGTTGCTGGTAATGCTACAAACATTAATACTGTAGCTGGCGCAAATACTAATATAGGAACGGTTGCAACTAATATAGCTGGTGTAAATAGTTTTGCTGATAGATATAGAGTCGATAGTTCAGACCCCTCTTCTTCTTTAGATGCTGGCGATTTAGCATTTAATACTTCTGCTAATGCTTTAAAATATTATGATGGTTCTTCCTGGCAAGCTATAGTAGCTGGCTCATTAACAGATGTAGTTCAAGATGGGACTCCTCAGCTTGGCGGAAACTTAGATGTTCAAACCAATTCTATTGTTTCTACTTCTAATAGAAATATAGCTATAACACCTAATGGTTCAGGTAAAGTCGTATTAGATGGATTAAGTATGCCAACAGCAGACGGTAATTCTGGAGAGGCTTTAGTAACAAATGGTTCTGGAACATTATCATTTAGTGAAGTAGCTGGTGGTGGAAATTACCTGGGAAATGATGGTGAAGTAGGAAGTGATGCTAACGATATAATTAGAGTTCATAGTAATACTTTAACTTATTCAGGAACTTTAACTTTAGCTAGTACAGAAAATGGAATAGTAGCTGGGCCATTTTCTGTAGCTGGCTCAACTGTATTAGATGTTCAAGGAACTCTAGTCGTATTATAGGAGAAAAAAATGGGTACATTAAAAGTAGATGATGTCATAGCAAGAACTGGCAATGCTATGAATCTAGGAGTAAGTGGAGATACTGTTACTGTTCCAAGTGGTGCTACAATATCTGTTCCTTCTGGAGCAACAATAAATGTAGCTGGAACTGCAACTGGATTAGTTAGTTCTAGTGATACTATTGCAGTAGCTAAAGGCGGTACTGGTGCAACGTCAGCAAGTGCAGCCAGGACAAATCTCGGTCTAGTCATAGGCACAGATGTTCAATCTCACGATTCTGATACAGCTAAAACAGATGTTCAACAAACATTTACAAAAGCACAAATAGCATCAACATATACTGGTACTGGATTAACTTTAGACTTTGACACATATCAGAATTTTATAATTACATTAGCTGCTGGCGCTAATTCTTTAGCAAATCCGTCAACTGAAGCAAGTCAAGTAGGGCAAACTGGTTGGATAATATTTATTCAGCCTTCTTCTGGAAGTGCAGCAACTCTTACTTTAGGCTCTGATTACGAAAGCCCAGCTGGTGGTGGAATAGCTTTAACTGGTACTAATTCAAAATATGATGTTGTGGGGTATGTTGTAAAGGCAGATAATTCTGTACTTCTTTTAGCTCCTCAAGCGGATTTTAGTTAGGAAAAAATATGATAAGTAACGGAGGAATATTTGGAGCATCAGCATCAGGAGCATCTTTTATAGATGCTGGAGTATATGCAGATGATTCTGATGGTTATGGTCATGCTCCTATTGCAGAAACTTATTGGATAAGAATGGCTGTAAGTTTTTGGTATAGAAATGATTATGCCAATACAACTGGAACTTTTTTGTATGGCGGTTATCATGGTAGTCAAGACCATGGGGCAGTTTTTATTGGTGGAGATGGATATGTTTATTTCCAAACTAAATATAACAATAGTCATTATCATAATTTAAAAAGTAGTAGTTTAAGTACAGCACAAAGAGCAACTAATACATGGCATCATTTTCATATGCGTTTACCTTCTAGTGGAAACTTAACAGTTCACATAGATGGTACACAAATGATAAGTAATTCTGTTAGTGATTATACAGATATGTTTGGAAGGTATCATGGGTATTTACCAAATCCAGGTAGTTATCCTATAAGTAGTTTAAGTGGTGGGCCTTCATGGAGTTTTAAAGGTTGTACTTATATGGCACAACTTGTTTATTCAGATGGTAGTAGCCCGCATTCAGTAACAGATGTTTTAAATACAAGTGATGGTACACCAATAGATGTTCAAGATATAGATGGTTCTGGAACAGATTTACAAACAGATTATACTGGCGCTAATACTGGTAGAGGTTTTTGGCTATTTGGTGCTAATGGTACTACATCAAGTTTAACACATAACTCAGCTACAGATGGTGGTGGAGATTCTGGATTTACAATGGATTCAGATTACGTTTTAACATCAGACACAAATATATTTCCAGTAACGGGCATAACAACATAGGAGTAAAATTATGGCATGGCAATTAGACGGCTCAGACGTAGATACAAGCAAAGGATTTAAGTATTCAGATGGAAGAACATCTCCTAGAAATTGGTTTAACGTTTGGAATGACGACACTAAAAAAGCACAAGGGCTAAAGTGGAAAGAAGAAACACCGCCTAGCAAAACTGCTGAACAAAAACTACAAGAACTTAGGTGGCAAAGAAATTATTTGTTAGCAGATACAGATTATTATGCTTTATCAGATGTAACTATGTCTGACGATATGAAAACTTACCGACAAAAATTAAGAGATATAACAAAAACATATCAAGCAATGGATGAATCTGGTTTTGCCTGGCCTACAAAACCATAAGGAGTAAATAAATGAGTGAAGTAAAAGTAGATAAAATATCTCCAGCGGATGGTTCAGCTAATACCACACAAATAGGTGATAGCGGTGATACAATATCATTACCTAGCGGAGTTACTCTTACAGTAGCTAGTGGACTAGGAGCAGCAAGTGGCGGTACTGGATTAACTAGTTTTACTGCTGGTGATTTATTATATGCTACTGGTTCTACTACATTAGTGAAGTTAGCTAAAGGTTCTGCTGGTCAAACTTTACAAATGAATGGTGGTGCAACTGCTCCAACTTGGACTACTGTTGCTGCTCCAGCAACAACAGATTTAAACCCAATTACAAAATCTATTTCTATTCTTGCCTTGAGAGATAGTGTTACTGAAAATTTAAATTCTTATAATCTTAGTAATAGTTTTATAGATACATTTCAAGATGCGTCTGGTATAGGTTCAACTACTAATACTGCTAGACAAGCTGGCGAGTTTATGAAATGTACTCCTAGTTATGGTACAGCTACCGCATATAAACCATTAGACCAAGGAATAGTATCTGGTAATAGTCAATCGCTTACTATTTCTGTAAGTGATACAAGATTACAAACATCCGCATCTGGTTCTGGTTGGTACTTATTAGACAAAGATAATACTTATCAAAATGCTGGTAGACATACTGGTATCTTTACATTAGTTCAGCCAGGCGGTGGTAGTGGCCCAGGTTTCCAACCTGGATTTCTAAAAAATACTACAACTGGTATGGGCTATGCTGGTAATGCTTTTACTGCTAAAACTGGACAAGGTTTTTATAAAGCTGGACATACTGGCGGTGCAGTAGGAGATAAAATAAGAATTGTTTATGACCCAGCAGCAGATGAAAATACTTTAACATGCCATAGATATTTTGATGCTGATTCTGATTGGGTAGCTGTAAGCACAACAAAAGGTGCATCTTGGGATAGCACAACATTAAGTTCTACTGGATTATACCATTGGGCTACTGCTTATAAAGATAGTGGTGATGATTATATTGTTGATTTAGCATTTACTTATGAAGCAGCAACTCCTAGTGCTACTGGTAACTTTGTTTCTACTGCAAGCACAGCAGACAGCACAGTATCTTCAGCATCTTTAGTTATTACTTATATGAACAATGTAGGAACTGCTACACTTAATACAGACCTTAAAGGATATGTAAGTGCTGATAACGGAAGTAATTGGACACAAGTAACTTTATCAGCTGGTCCTACTTTTTCAACTGGAGTGCTAACTGCTGTATCAGACAAGGTAACTATATCTAATACTGGTACTGCTATGAAATACAAAGTCGAATTTGCTAATCAATCAGGCTCAAAAGAAACAAGAGTAGATGGTGTTTCTCTTAACTATTAGGAAATAAAATGAAATGCGTCATAACATTATTAATATTTTTATTTTCTTTCCAGGCATTATCACAGACTAATACTACGAGTTCAACTGTTACGGGTACTAATACTGTAACAAGCAAATCCCCTTCTACTGCTAATGCTCCTAGTTTCTCAGTAATGAATCAAACAGTATGTTCATTTGGAGTAAGCGGAGCAATACAAACAAACATCTTTGGTATAGCTGGGGCTAAGAGTTATAGAGATTTAAATTGTGAGAGAATTCTTCTTTCCCGCCAGTTAGCGAGTCTTGGTTTAAAGGTGGCAGCCGTGGCACTCTTGGCGCAAGACCCCAGGGTACATGCTGCCATGATTCAAGCTGGAACTTATCCTCCGATAGATGGCGAAATTGGAATTAAGGCAAAAGAGATATGGGATGAGTTTCCTGAAAGAGCGCCTAACTATGATGGCGAAAAACATTCAATTAGAAATGAGGAGAGTTTAACAGATGAAGAGATTGGTGTTGGTGTATTCAGTCTTGGTTCTTTGTTATGGTTATTGCTCCTTTAGTCTAGCGCAAATGTTAGAACCAGGAACAACTGTAACAAGTGAAATTGTAGGCGAAGAAGTTACAGATACTACTACTGTTATTACTAATGAAACTACTGGTAATATTCTTGGGCCAGGTGGAACTGGTATTGTTGCTCCAAGGTATGAATCAGATATGGACCAGGATTGGGGAGGAATTGGAAGTGCTAGTATGCCTAACTGTAATTCTATATTTGGAACTGGTACATGCGGTAAAGGAACAAGTAATACCCATACTACCTTTCAACAATATGTAGATGTTTCTCAATTTCATATAAAAGAAGGTGGCGCTTTAGCCTGGGATTTAGACTTTTATCATTCTCAAACAAACACTACGGGTTACATAGAGTCTAAAGGATGGGACTCTAATAATATATTACAATGGGAAACGGGCAGAGTTTCATTAGCATACAATAATGCTGCAACAAATTATTCAGGAACTTATGATTTTGCTGGAGAACTATCTAAAGTTTTTATTTCTGTAGGCGGTGCTAAGAATTATTATTTTGATAATTATAATTATGTTCTTAATTACAATACTATTACGACAACTACAGATACCTGGCTTGATATTGTTGAACCATTAGAATCAATAACAAATAATTTTATTATAGAAATTGAAGAGCCAGAAATTGTAGATGTTGCTATAGATACTTCTACTATCTCAACGGGCATACCTATATTTAATCCAGTATCAACAGACCCAGGCATTCCAGAAATTGAAATAATAGAAATACCCCAGCCTTTAGAAGTAATAGATATTCCAGAACAATACGAAGAAATAATTGTTGAGGTCGATACATTCGTAAATGAAGTAACTGGAGGTGGCTCGCCTAAGCAGCCTGAAATAGAAGTTTCTGCTCCAGATACTCCAGAAATTGTAGAATTAGACCCTGGACCAGAAAATCAACCGCCAGAAATGGGGGTAGAATCAACGAAAGAGGAGGCTGAGGTAGTAGATGTACCCACAAAAACAGAAGATTCTCAGGAAGAATCACAGCCCCAGGAAATAGAAACAGTAGAAAAAGAGCCTGAAACTAAAGAAGTAGCTGCTGAATCTGAGGCAAAAGAAGAACCCGCAGCAGAAAAGGAGGCTGCTGCCGAAAAAGAAACTGCTGCTAAAGAAGAGTCTAAAGAAAAAACTGTCGCTGAAAAGAAACAAGAGAAAGCAGAAAAAATTATTAATAGTTTTGAAAGCCCTTACCAGGATATAGCGGGACTAGTAACACTTAGAATTATGGATGCCCTTAGTGCAGACTTAACTGTGTATCAAAATCAAACTATCGAAGATGTTACCTGGTATGCACAACAAGAATTTTACCAGGATAATTATATACCAGACCCATACGGCAATTACATATCAGTTCGTAGTTCCCTGGATATGGAAGAAATGATTGGAAGTCAATATGTCAGAGATTGAAGTAGCGGGAATAAAATTTAAAGGCGGTAAGATTGTAATTATCTTAACAGCATTAGGGTCTATAGGTGGAGCGCTGTGGACAGCATTCGTTTTTTACCAGGATTATTTAAATCTAGTAGACAAGGTAAAAAACTTTGAAGCGCCTGACCTAAGTCATTTCCAGGAACAGCTATCTGTAACAGAAGAAAAAATAAATTCATTAACTCTCCAGGTAAATGAGAAATTAGATTCTTTAGAGCAACGGGTAGATGTCAATATAAAATCTATCAATGTAGAACTAAGAACTATTAATGAATTGGTCCAGGCTGCTGCTAAAGATGCCAGGCAAGTTCGTAATGATTTAAGAGCCGATATGCTTTTAGTAGAAAAACAAATAAGCGAAGTGGATAAGAGGTCCAGGGACAATGTAAAAGATACAGCTACCTCTATTCGTAATAATGAATCAACAATTCGTAGCCTAATTAATGAGGCTGAAACCAGGTTTGGTGAGAAAAGAAATCTCATTGAGCAAGACTCTTCACGAAGAGCGGAGTCTTTTAGCAAACTCTTAACTGATTTGGAAAATCGTTTTGATACCAAATTGGAAAGAGCATTATCAAACCCGTTAGCGGGACAGTAAAGGATAGAACTATGAGTCGAGGTAGACCTAAGAGTTTAAATACAGTTCATAAAGAAATTATGGCTGAGATTGAGGCCTTATCTATTAAGATAAAGTTTAATCATTTTAAATCTGAAGAAGATAATAAGAAGATTGACGATAGGATTAAACGATTAGAAACCATTTTGTGGTGTAGCAGCGGGAGTATTATTTTATTCCTGGCTGGCATAGTAACTAGTTTTACTATCTCATAACAAAAGGAGAAGTAATATGGATATGATTTTAAATCTAATGAGTGGAGCGCCTGAATGGTTAAACGCAATATGTTTAGTTTTGTCCTCGTGTACCGCAATCACGGTATTAACTCCGTCAAAATCGGACGACAAAATACTTAACACAATACTAAAAGTATTAAATCTTGCTGCTGGAAACTTCGGGAAGAATCGAAATAAGGACACATAGCATGGGAATATTTAGTGCTATTGGAGGAGTCGCCAAGTTAGCTGGTAAGCTGCTTGGTGCGCTCTGGATAAAACGGGCCGTTGAAGGGTCAATGTTAAAGAAAGATATGAAACAAATTAATGAGGCAAAGAATGTTAAAAAAGATATTGCTAGGACTAGTGCTGCTGGCAAGCGCTCCAGGCTGCGCAAGTTTAAGCGCACTAAACACGAATAATAGTTATTGTAATATAGCTGACCCAATCTTTGTGCCTGATGAGGACATAGATACTATAAGTGATTCTTTAGTCGATAGCC
>VTLG01010461.1_pt1 | contig 38541 bp, 57 predicted proteins | sample 4694571 | NCBI WGS metagenome assembly VTLG01 (sample SAMN12604809, study PRJNA352737) | marine metagenome | biome: ENVO:00000447; feature: ENVO:00000209|ENVO:00000569|ENVO:01000036; material: ENVO:00002151; isolation source: viral sequences binned using virsorter ... | reverse complement strand
TTGCAATAAATCTACCGACTGCTGTTAATGACATTTTTAAAACTTTTTCTGCATAATGATCTGGGCAGTACGATTTTCCTTTTTCAATAATAACTGCACTTGCTTTGCAATCTTTAACGCAACAATCTTTTACAGGATCACCATACATATCTAATTCCATCCATTTATTTCCTCCTCTGCTTTAATAATTGCTTTACCGATTTCTGTTGCGATTTGTGGAACGATTGCGTTTCCAAGAGCTTTAATTCTGTTGGTTCTATCTTTGTCCAATCCATATTGTAGCCCATCAGGAATTCTGTAAAATTCGCTGAAAGTTTCCCACCAGCTTTTCTTGCTCTGGCTTTCAAACATTTTGAAGCTTGTGTGTTTCCCTTTAGTCTGTACTTGTGTTCTGATGTTGTTGGAGTTGGCAGTATTTGTACTGCCATTGTTAGAGGTAATCCCCCTTGTTTGTACTTCTTTGTTCTCTCTGAAGCTGAGTCTTGTGTTGGAGTTGGCAGCAACGATCCAAACTCTTGATCTTTTGTGCCATGCTCCTTGCGAACTAGCTGAAATATTAAAAGTTTGGACTTCGTAACCAATGGTTTCCAAGTCATTGTGAATTCCTTGCAAGATTTCTCCATTTGAGATGTTAAGAAGATTTTGCACATTCTCTCCAATAACCCACCTTGCTTGTGTTTCTTTAATAACTCTAAGCATTTCAGGGAATAAGAATCTGTCATCATTTTTTCCTTTTTGTTTCCCAGCGATTGATATTGACTGGCATGGGAATCCTCCAGTAATGACATCTGCTTTAATTTTTGTTCCATCTAATTTTTTAATATCCTCATAAATTGGTGTGTCTGACCAATGCTTTTGCAAAACCTTTTGACAAAATTTATCTTTTTCACAAAAACCAATTGTTTTAAATTTACCAGTAGATTCCAAGCCAAGACTAAAACCACCAATGCCACTAAATAAATCAAGTACACTTAATTCCATGCTCCATCCTTTAAAAATTTAATTGGGGTTAATTTATCTATGCCTAACGAATGAACTTTTGGTCGGTCAGCAATGCCAAAGTCAGTTAAAAATCTGTCAGTACCTAAAACATGGGTGCTATTAACAAAGCCATGAATTTCAAATATTGGAGTCTTATCAATAACTAAAATATAAATTTCATTTTGCTTACTACTATTTGGTCTAATAATTAAACTGTTATGTTGCTTTGGTAGCTGCGATCTTACTTGTAAATGTATGTCATGAAATACTATGTCAGGCTTAGAGCCATGATTTACATGAAAGTTAAATGCAGTATCTAAGTATCTGCAAACTGCAAGCTCTGCACAAGCACCACTTATTGATTTAGCTATCTGGTCATTTACTGTGCCTTTATAGTTATGACCCCAACTTTGTTTTAATCTTAATGACTCAAAAACTCTAAGCAAGCCTGTCTGTGAAGCTGCCATCAAATCATATAAGTCTAATTTTACTTCAATCATAATAACCAGTTACCCTCCTGGTCTTTGCAGTACGAAGCTACTACTGGTTTGTTCTTGTAAATATAAAAACCCCAAACTTCACCATTGCCATCTTCAAACTTTGGGTTGTCATACCAAGTTGCTTTACTTTCAAATGCTGCATCACAATCTGTAAAATTTTTTATATAAATTTTTTCGTAATTTATTCCTTGAGCTGTAAGTAATGCTAAAATTAGAAAGGCTTTCATTTAGCAGTACACCTTTTTATTAAAGTTACTAATTTAGGATTTTGTAAAAATACTTTAGAGAACTCAGAGCCTATAAAACTTGCTACACCCTCCTCACCAAGATTCTTTAAACGAATCTCTGACTTATGAGCTATCATATGTGCTATTTCATGCAGTAAAGTGTCTAGCAAAGTGATATTTTTAATATCTTCCTGGATAGCTATGATTGATTTGTCTGTATCGTAGTAACCCCAGATATTGTCTTTTTTTGCGTCTTTCCTAGCTAATTTAACGATTTTTACCTTAAAATTTCGATATTTTATCTCTTTCAGAATCATAACTAAGATTTGTTATAAATAAAATTATATTATGTTGCAATTTATATTTATTATAATATACCTATAACAATATGATAATAGACAGCAATCAAAGGAGGTGTTATGTTATTTAACAACAGCGAATATGAAATGTTTCAAAAAGAAAAATTAGAAGAATTACTTAAAATACATAATGTTTCTAGGGATCAAGTTTTAAGAGATACATTAGGTAAAAATGCAAAGTTATTTGCTAACTGGAAAGTTAAATGGTCAAGGTTAATTAATAAAAAAGAAAAAGATCCTCATAATTTTGGTTTGTTAGAATTTTCTACACTTTTAGCTAAATACTTTAATGCTAGAGGTAAAATTGATGAGCCAGTTGTATTAAACACTTATTTTATAACTCAAGATACTGTTATTACTGGTATTGGTGAATTACAATTAAATGGTCAAGTTAGAATATGGTCTAAAAAAGAACAAAGGAAATTAAAAGTTGTAGAAAAATGGAGAGGTTTCAGTTTTATTATGTTAAAATTAGGCGCATCAAGAGGATCACTTCGTTATTTCAGACCATTAAAAATTATTGAAAATGAATCTTTATATTCCATGTCAATTATTAGAGAAAAGAAAACTAAAAAATTATTTGTTGGATATTTAATACCTTTATCTAATGGTAATTATGATGTGGTTGATAAATCTCCAATAACCGACCAAACAATATCTGTTATAACTAAAGATATTCAAGTTGATGCAGCTGCTAAATTTGTGGCAGCAAGCTATCCTACAAACAATCAGTGGGTGTTATAGATAATTTATAATACTATTGCAATTATCATATAATAACATTATAAGTTATTTATATGACGAATCACCCAAAAATTTTAGGAGATTGCTATAAAAAATTTAATTTGGCACATACATCCAAAAGCCAAAACACAATTCCTGACGATATAAGATTTAGAAATTACGTTGTACTTACCCCAAAAGAAAAAGCTGCACTACCAAGTAATTGTTCATTTGAGGGTGGTAAAATCACACATGAAATAATTCAAAAAATATTATGTAAGAATTTAACTTACGAACAAGCACTAGAATCTGTGCAAGAAAAAATAATTAACTACAAAAGCATTGATGAAAAAGATGACATTAAGTTTGGTCATATTATGGATAATATGGAAAGCTTAGTTAATAATCATTTAGAAAATATTGCTGAAGTAGGAAAACAAACCTGGAAAGATGAGTTAGAATTTACACACTGGGCAAATGGTATTAGTACCTATTTTTTAATGTATGTTGATTTGGTTGGGCAAACAGAATTTTTTGATATTAAAAATGTATTTGGCACACTAACTAAAACTAAAAAAGGTTTTAGCTATTCAAAAAGAAAGTGTCCTCAAGTTCCATACCATTCAGATTGTATGCAAGTTGCTTTGTACAGCAAAGAACTACCAAAATTAAAACCTTGTCTGACCTATGCAAGTGACAGCGACAGAGTTGTTTTTACACCTAGCAACTGTGTAGAACTTAGACCTGAGAGCTTACAATATTACTACGAAGAATTAGTGTTGTACCAAAAATGTTGGGAACAAAAGTTAAAATTTGCTGATGGTGATACAAAAGTTTTAGCTTTACTTTGCAAACCTGATTTATCTGAAATTAGGAAGGATGGGTTTTGGTGGAAAGGTTTAGATCCTGAAATCATTAAAAGATTTAGGAGTTATTATGAACTTTAAAACATTAATTGCACACTACGATTCTTTACCAAAAGATCAGCTAATACAAAAGCTAGTAGATAAAAATGCTCTGCTGCTAAAACAAGAAAATGAAATTACCAGACTAATCAAAGAAGTTAAGGATATTAGAGAAATAGAACAAGATCACAAACAGCTAAATGGAAATCTACAAAAAGAATTAAATCAACTAAAGGAGAGAAATGAAAACATTAACTGATGCTATACAACAATTTAGAAATGATATTGATGATAGCGATTATGCAAACTTAGGTGCTAAAGGTAAATACTTAACAGTACCATACAGATTAAAATTTGTTAGAGAATATTTTGGGGAAAGGATTAGAATTGTTACTGACAGTTTTGATTTACCTGATGGTATTCATAAATTTAAAACAGAAATTTTTTTAGATGATAAATTAGTATCTACTGGTTTATCTAAACAAACACAAAACAAAGATAAAGAATTTGAAAAGCAATCCACTGTGTCATGTGGTAGAGCATTAAGTTTCTTAGGCTTCTTTGGTGATGAAATTGCAACCGCTGAAGAAATGGAACAGTTTTTAAATAAACCTAAAGTTAAACAAGAGGTAAAAACACAAACCAAAACTATACCTGAGCTAGCTAATGATTGGATTGACCAAATGAAAACAGCAGCTCAACATTCAAAGTCATCACACTACTTTGAAAAAAATTTAACTCCTATTAAAGAAAAATATAAAGATGAGATTCATTTAATAGCAACTGATCCAATTGAACAGTTAAGAGTTGATACAGAATACAACAAACTAAAATCACAAATACAAACAAGAGGTACAAATGGCAGATAATAATTATGATAATTCTGGTGCATTATGGAAAAGACAAGCAACTCCAAAAGATGAGCCAGGTAAAAAATATCCACACTACACTGGTAACGTAACTTTAAATGGTGTTAAGAAAAATGCTTCGGCTTGGCTTAATACTGAAAAAGGTACTGATCCAGCAAAAGCTGGGCAACCTGACATATCAATTAAGTTAAACGATCCGATAAAGAAAGATTAACATGGAAAGTAAAAACCCTCCTCACTATCAAAAAGCAATACAAACTTGCGATGCCATTATGAGTCAAATGACTCCAGAAGAAAACATCGGCTTTTTGAGAGGATCAGCAATGAAATACTTATCTAGGTTTGGTGCTAAAGGAGGGCAAACACTAGAGAAAGCAATTATGGATTTAGAAAAATCTAATTGGTTTAACCAAAAGTTAATTAACTATTTAAAAAGTCTTGCAACTGATGGCAATGATTTACGAAGCACTACAACAAATGTAACCAATTTATTTGAGGATAAGAAATGAAAATTAGAACTAATGGCAATGGTCATATTTACCTTAGCCAAATTAAAAAGGATGTGCTGAACTTTATTAAGCACTTTATAGAAACTTATGACTATGCTCCAACCTATAAAGAGATTGGTGAAAAATTTCAATTCACTAGAGCAAGAGCTGGTGCTTTGATTGCAGAGTTTCGTAAATTAAATTTGATTAGCAAAAGTAATCAAGCACATAGAAATATTGCCTTATCAGATAAGCAACTAAAATTAATTCCAACATTAAAAGTTAATAAAAGTTACTCAACAATGGAGTTCAGAAAATGACTAAAGTTTTAAAAGAAAGTTTTTATGAAGCAAACTTTAGAATTGATGAAGAATTTGACAATGCAGAAATAGCTGCAAAATCAAATAACCCTAGCGATAATGCTAAGGTTACTGTTCTTGATTTAAAATTTGATAAATCAAGAATTAAATTAACCAAAGATGAGGAGTCTAAGGATGGCTTTAAGTAAAAGTAATAGTCTTACAAGACGTTACAAAAAACTTGAAAAGTATCATGCTGAAATTATGAAACCAGCTAAGTCTGGCAAAGCAAGACAGTGTGTTCATTCATGCGTAGCGTTCAAAAAATATGTTAAGACTTTTAGGCAAATATGCTTGGTAGAAAATGAGGATGCCAAGTTTATGTATTCGCCTTAATAACTAATGTACTTAAAAGTTGTAAAAAACTATAGGCTAGGAGTCTGTATAAAAGAGAGGAAGAATGACAAGACCATATAAAAAACATCAACTATCAGAATTAGATAAAGCCATGAATAAAGTTATTGGTAAAAAAGTTAATGAAGCTAGGCATAACAGAGTTAAAATAATTAATGCTGGTGATCCAAAATTACCATCAAGAGCTTTTGAAAAAGTTGTATTCTGCACACAAACAGAATTAGCAAAAGCATTAAATATAAAATACCAACAAGTGTCAAAATATGAAGCTGGCAGCAACACAATATCGTCAGTACGATTAATACAAATTGCAGAGTTTTTTAGCAAACCACTTGAATATTTTACTAAAGAAGCAACCGAATTATTGAGGCAAGACACTTCTCTCACTAATAACCCAATAGCTCCCTCTTTAAAAGAGTTTGGGGATAATACATCAAGTAAGTGTCATTAAAAATGTGAAAACTATAAGAGTTGATCTCATGCTCTTATATTTATTTGTTGTGATGAGGGGGAGAGAAATCTCCCCCTTTTTTTTATGTACTTCGTTATCTGGAAACCAAAAGATGAATTTACTAGCTTTACTAATGTACTGTTTGCAACTGAAAAAGAAGCTAAGGAATTTGCAAAAAAAAGTATTAATAGAAAAATAGAATGGGATGTAGTTCTCTATAACTCAGAGAACTACGATAAGTATTGGTATGCCTAATTAAAGTGTTTGTTCTGATAATCTAAGTCCTCTACAGAATTATCGTTTTGTTTAAATGGCTTGATGTAATTCTCATTAACAAAGTTAATATCCTTATCACCAAGATCCCTAGCCAAGTCCAAAGCGTTACCTTTATGCTTTTTAGTATATGCCCAGTAGGTAGCTGTATAATGCCTAAAGAAGTAGGATTTTCTTTTGATGGGTAGTTGTACCCTATTCTTAGCTAGAGCCTTGTCTAAATGGCTTATAAGCTGTTCTACGCATATAAATTTACCCCTACTATTAAGAAACAAGTAATCCTGATCTACTGGCAGCTTATTAATATAATCCTGTATTCGGTCTTTTAGGCTAGTAGAAATAGTAAGAGTTCTAACACCGCTATCAGTTTTAGTGCCACCTACTACCTTGCCTTTTTTAACTGCCTTATCAAATAGAATAGTAGGTATATTTAAATGGAACTTAAAACTATTCCTATTTAAAGCTCTAGCCTCACTTGGTCTGCAAGCAGTTTGTAACATGATCTCACTAATTAATTTAACCTGAGTGTTACTTATATCGCTAACAAGATTAGACACCATATCTAACGACCAGGTATTAAAGTCTATTACAGGCTTCTTTTTGCTTTTAACTACTTGCACAGAAACCATGTAATCTTTGTCCTTACATACGTTTTTAGCCAATTTAGATTGTGGTGGATTGACCTGGTGCTGCACAATATTAGTAAGTACATTAAAGATTTTTCTTCTAGTACCATTATCTAAATTAGTATTATTAACCAGGTACGATACAAAATCATTAAGTACAGAGTCAGTTAATAATCTTAAATCAATATTACCTAGTTTAGCAATGATGTGATTTAGGTATTGGCTAGTGTACTCATCAATTGTGTTCTGACTAATAGCCTTAACATTTTTACCATCGTTAAAGTCTAGCTTTCTTTGGTTAAGACTTCTGTAATATTGCTGCCAAGCTTCAGATAAAAAGATTTGCGATGATGATGTTTTTTCTAAACCTATCTCATCTACTTTCTTTTTAGCTAAAACTTCTACAACACTTTTAGTTTTACCGGTTATAAATTTAGGCTTACCATCTACACCAAAGTATGCCCAACGCCATAACCTTTTTGTTTTACCATTAACTTTCTTACTTACTGATCTTATTGATAGACTCATTTTCTTTCTCCTTTATTTATTAAGTTATAATAGTGTTATACTATACCGCTAACAATGTTACAAGCATAATCAATTGGTAAATTACCCTTATTTTTCCAAGCTAATAAGCTGTGGTATAAAAAAGGTATAGCAAGCTGTGGTATAGTTTTGGTATAGAACACAACGATTCTTGCCAAAAAATAGGCATAAAAAAAAAGCCGAAAAGAATCTTGCGATTCAATTCGGCTATATATATAAGCTTTTTCTAAATGCCCTTGTAGCTCAGCTGGTAGAGCAATTGATTTGTAATCAAAACTATAACAAGTTTTATCCTTATTTCTTAATAACTTTTTAGTACCTGGTATAGTTAAAGTATAGTTTAGCATAACAACTATTAAGTTAATTAAGACTCACTTTAACATAATGATAACTTAATGCAAACTTTCTATACCATGCACCAAATGATTCTGTACCCTCCCTAACCCTTTAGTGAACACTAAAACAAAGACTTCTAAATTAGTAGTCTAACCTATTCATAAATTATTTTTTTTTCTTTTTTGGTTTCTTAGCTGTCTTAGCAGCTGCCCTAAAGTTAGCAGCGGTTGGAGCTCCTTTAGCACCTACTTTTCTCATTCGTTCACCGCTACCAGCTTTAATTCTTTTACGTTTTGCATGAATGTTTGCGTATAATCCTCTTTTAGCCATGTTGTTCCTTTTCTTGTTTTAGTTGTTGATCTATTTGTTGTGTTATTTGATTTAAGGTTTTTTCCCTTAAATCATCATCTTTTTTCATACACTCATAGTGTGCATGACCTTTTGGGTAAAAACTTACAAATGAATCTGTATTAACAATATTGCCTAAGCAATACTTACACTTACCAACATCAGTTAAGATGTTAGTTTTTTTCCATAATTTTTTTACCACTTAGCAGTTCCATTTTCTAAGAGCTTTATTAATTCTTGAATTAGGATCTCTTGCTGTCTTGGCAGAAGTAAGTCTTTTCTTCATACCTAACATTCTTGCACAAAATGATTTACGTCTATTTGCTGCTTTACTACCTTTTTTTAATTTACTTGGTTTAGTAGTAACTGGTGCTTTAAGATTGCCTCCAGTAGCTCTGTTATAGCTAGCTCTACCTTTTGCATTTAAACCACCTGATTTAGATTTACCAGCTTTACGCTGCCATGCTGGAGTTGCCATTAAGCCTCCTTAACAGTTCTACATTGAAACTGTACATACAACTTATATTCATTTGTTTTTTGCATACCTACTTCTCTTGTGTAACTTTGTGCTTTGCTATAGCCACCCATCATACAATCGTACCAGGTGCTGTGTTGTGATACTGTTTGTGGTGGTAAGCAGCTTGGATTGATTGCTGTACAAATAATCACCACTAATGCAAATTTCATTCATTATCTTTCTTAGTTAGCTTTTGAACCTGATCTTCTAGTTCTGTTATTTTTTTATTTGCTTGTTCTAAATCTTGTTGTGAGTGTTCTAACTTTTGTAAGCATCTTTTATTAGCAGAGTCCTTAGACTTGCCAGCATCTTGTAACTCAGCTACTTCTTGCTTTAAGATACGAACTTGATCTTTATATTCGTTAATCAAATCTAAGTTGTCTGACATTATTTCTTTTTAAATGTAGAAACACCCTTAATACCTAGAATTGTAGAAAATGCTCCAACTACAAGAGCTTGGTAAAACATTGGTAGGTTTGCAAACTTATTAAAAAATATATCTATCTTTTGCTGTATATCTGGATCATCACTAAATACTGACCAAGCTAAAAGCAACAGAGGAATTGAAATGAGGATGAGGCAAAATTCGTCTTTCCAATCCCCTTTATGACTTTCAATAACAGCTCTTTTAAATTCAACTTCACCATTAGCCATACGTTCAGCTAACTTTAGTTCAGCAACAGACTCTAACTCTTTTGCTTTTCTTCTGTTTGCTGCAATACTCATTCCAGTTTTAATCATGCCTGGAACTAACTTAGATGCTAGACTTAACCACATTATGCCTCCTTTGCTGCTCTCATTTTACCAGCAAGCTTACCAGCTCTAGCTGGAGTTTGTTTTGCCCATAAACTGTCAAGCATTTGGAAACTAGCTTCACCATAATCTTCAGTGTCTAGTGCTTTCCACATATTCTTAAATTTAGATACACCACCCTCACCGATTTGGTACACCATGTTAATAATAACTTCTTTAGCTGTGTTATTAATGGGTCTATCACCAATAAGTCTTTCAGCAGCTTCTAATGTTCTTTGAAAATCTCTTTCAAATACAAGCTCACCCTCTTCTTCTGAATACTCAACACCATGTTGATATTCGTCAGTAGGTGTAATCTTATGACCATAAAATATAGTGTCAAAACCCTCTGAGCATTTGTAAATTTTATTTACATAACCCTCACAAAGTTTAATTTCTTCTTTTACTTCTTCGTACATTAGTTTTCCTTGTTAGATTTGTTGTGAATACAATTCTATAATACCAAACCTTTGAATAAACTTTTCTGCAAAAACACTCTATTGCTAAGATAATTTTTTCTAATATTTTCATATTGTTCTCCTAACACTGACAACCCTCACAGTTACATAACTCCTGGTCAAATTTATTTATATGCAAGTCGTCTTCGCAATGGCAATCACATTTACAATCTTTGCATTTCTTTTTTCTTTTCTTTGTCTTAGGTTTTGGAAAAAATACTCTGTCTAAATGTTCTGAAAATGTATCTAGCCAACCAAAAAATGTGTAAATAATTCTATCTATCATTATTCCATAATTAATTTTTTAATTGAATATGAGCCATCAATATTTTTTTCTAACTCAGCTTTTTGTTTAATACATCTATACTCAATGTTGCTGGATGTATTTCTGCTAGCCTGGCGTTTGCCTTTAAGACAAGAAGATAAATCAGGTTGCAATCTTGCTTCTGTAATTTGATTATTAACCAATAAAAGTAAAGCTATAACTACTTGTTCCATTAATGACTCCCATTAGCTCTAACTTTGTCTTTTACTTGTTCTAAGCTTTCTTTAATTTTTTCTATATCTTTCATAGCGTAATTTATATTTACGTTATTGTTTCTCATTGTTTCCATTTCTTTTTGAATATTCTCTACCTGAGATGCGATATGCTCTAAGAGCATAAATTGTTCTTGATCTACTGGTAATTGATTTGATTTTTTTAACAAATCAGCTTCAAACAATTCTCTGCTAGTTTCTAAACTACCAATACGATTTTCTAATTCAAAAAAACTAACTGTTGCTAAAATTGCACCAGCTACGATTGCGATTAAATTTTTAGCTGGGAGCTGGATTCCTGTGTTCTCAGATAGCTTTAAATTTTTCATAATTCGTTACCATGATCTACCATTACAATTTTAATACCTAGTTTCTTTTGCTTAGCAGTAGGTGTACGCCAAATTTTTCTGCGGTACGATTTTTTGTGCTTACGATAAGTGTTTGTTTTTATGTCAAGCAAAGTAACTTGTCCTGTTTGACTTACTGCAACTAAATCAAATGGACACTGTGGATCACAAGCTTTTGCAACCCAATAACCTTTTTTAGTTAGGTTTGCTATCTCTTGGTACTCACCAATTGTGCCTTTAATATTTGTACTTAGCTTAGTATGTTGCTCAGGAAGTTTAACAGTGAACTTAGACTTATTGTGGCTATCACCCATAGAAACCTATAAACATTATCTACCTTTTTCTCTAAGTGAACTAAGTGATTGTCTTTAATCGTACTTATTTTGTTGTGAATTAGTTTGATCTCACCTTGTAACTTTATAATCTGCTCTGAGTTTTTTTGTGATTGTGTAGCCATTAGTTGTCCTGACCAGCACCAACAGTAACTGCTCTTAATAATGCAAGTGCTGTATTATAATCTTTCCAATCCTGTGTCAGTTCTAAAAAGGCATCTATACCTCTATCACTTGTTAATGCTTCTGCTATTGTTTTTGAATTTTTGGAAAGCGTTCTATCTTTTGACCATTGAACAAACCAATCTTTAATGGGAAAACCTTGTAGTGCAGATGATGTTACGTTCTCACTTGCTTTAGCTTGATATTGTAAATTACCAGCAGTTGATGATCCAACTTTACCACTTTGTGCAGTAGCTTTCATAACATTAGCAAAAGAATTTACAGCTTCTTTTACATCTTTAAGTTTAACAGTTGCATCTTTTGTTTTTGATAATTCATACATCATTTGCACAAGGTTGGCTTTTTGTTTAGGATCTTTCATTAAAGCATCATGAAATATAACACCTTGACTTAAACCATTATCAATATGTTTTGCTTGTGATTTTAAAAAAGCTTGGTCAATGTAACCAGTAACAATGTTTTGCCAAGCATTAGGTACACCACTTTTATTAACAGCTTTTGCCATTTCTTTAATATCTTTAGGTGAAGCTTTAGTGTCTAAAAATTTCCACATTTTAGCAACTGTACCAACATCTTCAGCTGATTTTGCTTTTTCTAAACTTTTAAATAATTCTGTTATAGATCCTTTTGTAATAGGTTTTGCATACTCATCATTATATTTAATATATGCTTTTTGTGCTTTTACATAATCAGCATTAGTGCTCATTAATGTATTTAAGCTGTCTTTCATTATTTTATAATTTTTAACAGCAGAAACATCTGATGCCTTAATACCTTTACCAACGATATTAAAATAAGTATCTCTTATTTCTCTATACACATTGTGCATAGCTTGACCATTACCTTTAGTTTTTTGTAAATTTTTTGCAAATTGTAAAATAGTTCTAGCATCTGATGGCTCTAAACCTTTTGCTAAATTTTTAAATTGTATTACTAAATTATCTACTTTTTGTGAGTCATAGAAAAACTTTTCAAGTTTATCTCCACCTGATCTTAACCATTCTGTACTTCTTTGTGTTTGTAAAGCAACAGCAGCTTTTTTAAGTTGTTTATAATAATCTTTATCAGAAACAAAACGTCTATTACCAACTATAATACCATTTTGCTCACCCCATTTTTTTATAAACGATCTTAGTTTATCTGGTCTTTCAGACCAGTATTTATCCATAACTTTATTACCAGCAATTGTTGCAGTAACTTGACCCTCTGTTGTTTTAACTGCACTAGAGCCTGTTTTTTCTGATGGAAGTAAATCAAAATCTTTATCTATTTTTTTTATATCTGCTTCTAATTTTTTTGCTTTTTCTATTTGCGATTGTGGTGGCATCATATCTTTACTTAATATTGCAAGATTACCTTTTCTTAATGCTAATAAATCCATTGCAATATTTGTACCAACACCAGTTAGTGTTCCTGTAGTATCACCAAATTGATTTGTAACCGCTTGATCTACAGCACCACTTGCAGCACCAGTAGTAGTAAATAATTTTCTAGCTTTTGCACCTTTAGCTAAAAGTCCTCCAGGTGCAGCATACTCACCTATAGTCATAGCATAATCACCTAGTTTAGATTTACTTTCATAAGTTAAAAAATTTTCTCTAATATATTCACCAGGCTTAAATTTAAAATCTTTATTGATACCTATTTCAACATCTGCTTTTATCTCATTTATTTCATCTTTATTAAAACCAATAGCTTCCGCAGTTTTATCTAATACAAAATTTTTACCACTCTCAATTCCTTGTACTAAATAAAAAGGTAAATCTAAAACATAAGTAACACCTTTAGCAGCACCAGTTGCAGCAGAAACAGCTACATCACCAGCTATTTCCATTCCAGACATTTCAGCTTGAATTTGTTGTTCGTTATTGTTTGCCTCTTTTGTTGCATTTTCAGCTTGCATTTTTTTTATTTCTTCATCAACATTAATACTGTTAATAAAATTATTAATTACATCTGACATTATTATCCTTTATTAATTAACTTGGAAAATTACCTTGTTTTGCTTTTAAGTATGTTTCTAAAATTTCTCTCCAATCAATACCTCTAAACTCTAAGTCAAGCATACCATTTATTGTTTCAGCATCGTAATTATTATCTATTTTCATAGATTTAACTAAATCCTCTAAATACTCACCACTTGGTTTTACTTTTCCTTTAAGATAATTTAAATACTCTTTAGAATATTCACCTTTATCATTATAAACTTTTCCTTTTGTAGATTTATATTTTTGTGCGTTTTCTATTAAAGATTTTTGTATTCTAATTTGATTTTTTAATTTTGCTCTATAAGTAGCTGGTGTGTCTTTTTCACTAGGTATAGACTCTTGTAACCAACCTATTTCTTTTTCACCAGCAGCTACACCAGTAATTAATTTTCTATAATTATTAAAGTATTGAAGATTTGTTTGTTGCCATGCACTAAAAGCATTTACATATTGTCTTTCTTCTTGTGTTAATGGTTTATTTGTAACTGAACTTATTTTATCTTTTTCTATTAAAAATTTATATTTAACTTTACCTGAGTATGTTAAAAACTCATCTTTAAATTGTAACTCTTGTGATTGTAAGTTTGTAAGTAAATCTTCACCTTTAATTATGGTTTCCTCTAGACTACCCTCAGATTTTTTACTTAAACTTGCAACATCTTTTGCATTTAAACTTTTAGTTATAGGAAAAAAACCTTGTTTAGCCAATTCTTCACCTTCTGCAATACCCTCTGGTGTACTTATATTAAGTGTTCTTTCTTCACCATTTGCATTAGCAAAAATTTGAAATTTAGGTGCTTTAGTTTTTTTAAATTCTCTATTTTTAATATATTCTACTGGTGCAAAATTAAACAAAGCTTTATCTTCTTTTGGAACAGAGTCTGCATATAATTTTTTAAATTTTCTTTTTTCTTCTTCTTCTTCCATAGCTTGAAACATAGAAGCTGTTTTCATACCTTGTTGAATCATTGGAAGTGCCGCACCAGGATTTTGACCTGATAGTCCAGCAGTTAATAAACCAATACCACCTAACACTTCTGGTGAGTATAGTAAGCCTTTAAAAGGTGAGTTTGCCATTATAATAGTCCTTGTTCTTTAAGATAGTTGTAATAGATATTGCTTGCTGACATATTAGCATTGTAGCCAAACTGACTTGCATTAGATGTCATGTTTAATGTTTTGGCTAATTTTTCTTTTGCTGCATTATATGTATTTAAAAAATCATTTGATATTCCCAAATTATTAGATGTATTAGAAAAATAATCATTAACCATTGAGATTTCATTTGTTTCAATAGTTCTAATATCTTCTGGATTATCAAATAAAATTACATTGTTGTTTTGACCATCACCACTATCATTATTATTACTTGTATCAATAGTGTCAAAATAACCAGCATCTGTTAAAAAATTATATTCATCTGATCCTGGTACAATAGTTGCATTAGGATTAAATTCTTTTCCATAATTAATATAAAAATCTCTTGATAAAGGCATACCAAATTTATCAGTACCCTCTAAAAATTTTGTTCTTCTTTTTTTATTAGCAGCATTTGCAAAAGGCGATACAATTTCTTTTAATGCTCCTAAAGTAAAAAAAGGTGCTTGACCTATTATTCTTTCTAAAGAAGTTTTACCAGTTAAAGCATCATTTATATTTACACCTTGATCTACCAAATCTAATACATTTTTAGCTTCAACTCTTTGCTCTTTAGCTTCAGACATTGCTGTATTGTATTGGGTGCTTTGATTACCTTGAAAAGCAGAAGTTGATCCACCACCACTTGATTGTGAACCACTATCATCTCTACCTCTATCCATATCTCTTGAAACATCGCCACCAGCTCTGTTTTGTCCTGGATCTCTTGAACCAAAACCATCAAAACTTAATAAACCAGATGCACCAATATTAGGCTCATTGTTTAATAGAGAGCCATGTAAATTAGCTTCTAACAATAAACCTTTTTCAGCATCTGTAATATATGCTAATTCTGTATCTGGACTGTCTGGTGATGATTTCCAAAACTTAGGTGCAGTAACTTCTTCTGTTTTACCTAAGTAGTTTTTTACACCACCTTGTACTGCGTAATCTTTTTCCATTAAAATATAATTCCAAGAACACTAAGTATTAATAATAACATGATGTATTTTGAAGTTTTTCTATCTATATCAACTTCAATATCAAAAATTATTTTTTTTAATTTATCCATTATAATAACCCTCCTAAAAATCCTAAACCACCACCGATAGCAGCACCGATACCACCAAACTTACTACCAATTAATGCACCACCCATAGCAGTTGTTATAGGATTAGCTTGTGTTTGTGTTGATGATGTTTGTACTGGTAAGCCAGTTGCTATAGGATTTACGATACCACTATATTGTTGTAGTGCAGCAAAAGGTGCTAAGTTTCTCTGTCTTTCAATATTTTCTAATTGAGCTCCAGTTTGCACAAGTGTTGGTGTAGCACTAGCAATACCTAATTGTCTTTGACGTTCTCTTTCGTACTGCTCAAAAGCCATTGGTAAAGCTGCATCTGTGATACCAGCAATTATTTGTTGTTGATTCATTGCACTGCCTGGCGTTCTACCAGCACCGCTGAACTCTGTATTAATAGCTGTTGCAACATCTGCTCCAGCACTTTGTAGCATTGGTGATAAAAAAGGATTTAGATATTTACCTGATAATGTATCTGCTAATTGTTGTTGTGCAGCAGTACCCATTAGTTCTTGTCCAGCAAGACCAGTTATAGTTTGCTGTGAGGGTGCTACATACCCAGCTGCTTTTACACCTTGTCCATATAAGTTACCAGCTTCTGATAGTATTTGATTAAGAGCTGGCTCTGCTGGTGCATAAGGATCTACTCTTTGTACTTGTGATCCACCACCTGAGTTTCCACCGCCAAATGACATTATTCATTCTCCTTTATTAATTGTTTTTCAAGAACTACATGAGTTCTTTTATAGTCATGTGTTTTCATTATTTTATCCCATCCTGGTCTAGCAAAAAGCTCCATGCAATTACATTTGTTTTTAATAGCAAAACTTTCTAGTTCTTTAACTAGGTGCTGCCATTTTTGTCTGTGTCTGCCTGTAACAATAAATATATTACAAGACCTCTTTAGTTTTCTTTGTATAATTTCTGTAACAACTACACCATAGTATTTGTCTATGGTTTTTTCTTTTGTCTTATCCCAAAGCACCCAAAGCTGAAATTTTTTTTGTTTTAATTGTTCTAAAACAAAATCACTATCAGTATAATTACCTGAGTATGCTAAAGCTTGTGCAATATCTTTTTTTACTAAACCCCAAACATCATCTAAATTAGATGCTGGTATTTCAACTATATTCATTAAGTAATAATTAAATAACTTATTCCTATGTGAATACTATCTGTTGAGCTGATTGTTGCTTTTAGTGCATCTAAGTTTTCTAAAACTAAAGGTACACTTAATAGCTCCTCTGAATTATTTGCTGTGAGTGATTTTGTATTAAATATTGTAAATTCTGCACCAGCTGAATTATCTGCTACATCCATAGATACAGTAGGTGTGTTGCCAGTGTTATTTGTAATTCTTATAGATTTGATAATAATAGTTTCATTACTAGCAGCTGTAATCAATGCAGTTTCACTAGCAGTTGCTAAAGCTACTCCTTTAAATTTATATGAATTAGCCATAATTATTTTGCTGTAGTAGGTATGTTATTAGATCCTACTATAGGATTTTCTGCAAATGCCATATATATAAATGTTCCACCAGAAGCATTACTTGATGCTAAAGTTGTTCTTATTTTAAATCCATTAGATAAAATATCTGTATCATATTGTGAACTTCCTACAGCAGTAGATTCAACACTACTATCATTAGCAAATAAAAAATGATGTGCAACATTATCTACATCTCTTTTATTATCAACTATTCGCCAAAAACCTGTACTATCAGCTCTTTTAAATATAATTAAAGCAGGTTTGAATCCAGTATAGATAAATGTTCCATCTGCATTTCCATTTCCTGTGTAGCTTCCAAATTTTGAGTAGCCTTTTTTCTCTGCGAAGCAGTAGGCAATCATAGAATTACTAGAACCATTTGTTAAAGCACTTACACCAACAGAAAAAACAGAAGATGTTGGTTCTGTATTATTCCAAACACTTGATGCGGTAGATTCTGAATCGGTTGCATCAAGATGAATAAATTTTGTTGCACCTCTTGGTCTATTATAAATACACCATTGATTAGTTGTGTCTCTATTTTTTACTATAATAAAATCTAAAGCACTTCCTAACCCATGACCAACTGTTGCGTTAGCACCTGTACCTGTCCATTTAACAATACTGAACCCTGCTGTTGTGTTTGCAGATACAGTTGATGTTATACTTCCATCATAATTTGATGAACCTGCACCATTTGCTTTCCAGTTCCATGCTACAACAGTTTGACCACTAAGATTTATTGATGTATTTCCTGCCACTGTAAAGCCATCAGCATTAAAAGCAGAAACACCATTACTATTTGTACCCTCTGCATCAGTTAAATCAGAATATATAATTTTATTTACACCTCTAACAGCATCATAAAGTTCATATGAATTTGTGCCACTTCGTTGTTTTCCCCATACCCAATCAGGTTGAAATCCAACACCTGTTATAGCATTAGAACTTCCTGTACCTGTATAAAGTTTAGTATTAAAATGTAAATTTGGTTTATCTATTTGTGCCATTAACTATACTCCTCTGCATTAATTGATTTAGTACATAATGCTCTGTAACCAGCAGGTACATCATATTCAAAAATTCCTATTCCATCATCTGGGTTTTGTGCTGATGAAACAGCAGTTGTTCCAAAATATCCATTGCCAAAGTTTGCATTACAATAATTACTATTAGCTGTAGCATCTCCCCATGCAAAGAAATAAGTTCCATCAGTTATTGTTATTGCACCTGTACTTGTGGTTGGGTCAGCACTATTTTGCCATGTTCCATTTTTACTAAAAAATAATCTATTATTATCTAAATCCATAGCTACACCAATAATATCATTTTGTGTCCAAGTGTTTCCACTCCATGAAATATTAGAATTATTATTTCTTACATTTCCTGTATTATCATAATAACCCCAAGAAGTAGATGTACTTCCTAATTGAGCAGACGCAGATGTTGTTGGAGATTGTGTGATACCTACAAGTTGTCTATAAGGTGTTCCAGAACCACCATTATGTTTTAATTCAAAATAATATTTACCAGAAGATGCGCCTAAAGTTGATGTATTCCAAGTTTCAATACCAGAACCACCACTATCTAAACCAGTATTACAAGAACCAAATGTTGCACCAGCATAAGAATTATCTAAAGGATTCCAAGTAGCAAAAACATTGCTAGGTGTGTCTATGTTTTTAATAATTGTACCTGATGTTGTCCAGTTGTTTGATTGACCAGAAGAATCCAACCCCATGTTTGCTGCATTTTCAAATTTTAAAAAGAATCCATTTGTACCATAAGTAACTGATGGTGCAGTTTTAGGTTTCCATATTCCAGTTGTTGCATCTGTTTCTCCAAAAGATGTAGGAGTTAAAGCTGTGCCATCTACATAATTAAAATGTGCCATTTGACCATCCCAATTACCACCCCCAGCAGCATTTATTTGATGAGCTGTTGCAGTGTTAAAAAGTAGATCTTGATTTTGATTAGGATAAGTTGCTATCTGAAAAGAAGTTTCTTGCACACCATTTACATAAAATTTTAATCTATCAGATGATGTAGATTGTGTAGTATCCCATGCAAGAACAAAATGATACCATGCGTTTGTATCTCTAAATTTTCTATTTGTTTTTAATCTTCCCTCCCATGCTGAACCACTATTATATAAATATATATCTAAAACATCATCTGTTAAAAACTGTATTCCATAATAACTTCCTCCTCCAGTAACTGTAATACCTGCCATCATATTAGCTGATATATTAGCTCTTTTTATCCAAAAAGATTGTGTTGCTGTTTTTGTATTTCCAGCACCACTAAAAGTTTTATTTAAATGTCCTGTTGCCATTAGCAGAATCCTCCAGAGTTATTTATTCCTACTGTTATTGTTATACTAAAAGCTCTGTCAGCAGTTTGACCCTCAGCATCAGTAGCTCTTATTGTAAAGTTGTAAGTTGTTTCTGATGTTGCTCCACTTTCTGTTCCACTAATTACACCAGTTGTTGTATTTAATGAAACTCCACCAGGAAAACTGCCTGATATTTTTGAAAAAGATGTAGCATTAGTTGCAGCTACTGTGTATGAAACTGAGCTACCAGCAGCATTAGATCCTAACGATCCAGCAGCAGTTGTCCAACTAGGAGCATCTGAAACTGTTAATATAGCATTAGATGATCTAACTGCATTACCATCATTGTTTTCAACTCTTATAAAATATGTTCCATCAGTAGCTAAAGTAAATTGTGCAGCAATAGAAGTTGAGCTTGTAAAAGTAACAGAGTCAGCTTGTGTAATTACACCAGTAGAACTGATAGCTTCTACTATTGGAGCTGATACAAAATTAGTTCCTGTAATTGTAATTGATGTTTGTGCATTGGTAATTACACTTGGACTAATACCAGTAATAGTAGGTTTTGTTTCACCAACAGTTACACTTCCACCAAGATTAACAGCACTGCCATTGATAGTAATACTTTTGTTTGCTATCTTAGCATTAGTTACAGCATCATCATCTATTTGTGTTGTTGTAATAGCACTGTTAGTTCCTGATACAAAGTTTGCTAAATCTCTTGCTTTTGACATATTTTTATTTTCCTATCTTGCTGTGCATGGTACGTTGTTTTGACCTACTAAAGGTGCTTCTGCAAATGCCATGTAGATGTATGGAGAGCCAGATGCATTTAAAAAATTTCTATTATCTCTTATTTTAAATCCATTACTTACAAAATCTAAAGAAGTTAATGTATCTTCTCCATTACTCAAATTAGGATAAACTAATTTATCTATAACATTAAATGAGTTTCTTTTATTATCCCAAATATGCCAATCCATTGTACCATCAGTTTTTTTGTTCATAACAAAAGCAGGTTTAAATCCTGTATAAATAAATGTTCCATCTGCATTACCATTACCAGTATAAGTACCAAACTTGCTATAACCAGTTTTTTCTGCGAAAGCATATCCTATCATATTACCACCACTTTGATTAACGCCACCATCTCCACTTAAATAAAAAACAGAAGAAGTAGGTGCTGTATTTTGATATAGATTGAATGTTTGTTCTGCTGAATTTGCATCTAAATATAAAAATTTACTCCAGCCTAACATATCACTTCCTACTGTCCATTGACCATCGCTTCTTGTTCTACTTTTTAATATTAAAAGTTTTGGTGCTACACCTAATCCATGACCAACTGTAGCATTAGCACCTGTGCCTGTATAAGACACAATACTAAATCCAGCAGTAGTGTTAGCAGATACAGTAGAGTTTATAGAACCATCTGTATTAGCTGAACCTGCACCATTTGCTTTCCAATTCCAAGATACATAATTATCTGAATTTGCATTAACATCAACTCCTGTACCTAAACTAAAACCATCACTATCAAATGAAGATAATCCTTGAGTTTGAGTATTTTCAGCGGCAGTATCATTACTTACTAATCTTTTAGTAGCACCTCTAACAGCATCTCTTAGACCATGATTTTGTGCATCACTTCTATCTTTAACCCAAACCCAATCAGGTTGAAAACCAACTCCTGTAATACTCCTAGCTGAACCATTACCAGTATAAAGTTTAGTATTAAAATGCTCTGTCGATTTATTAATTGTAGTATATGACATATTATAAATTTAACCCCTTAGTTGATAAAGCTGTGTAGCCAGTTGGTACATCATATTCAAATATTCCTATTCCACTTGCGTTAGTTCCTGCACTAGCTACTGCTGTTGTTCCGAAGTATCCATTGCCAAAGTTACATTGATAAGTCCCTCCAGAACTTGTATGCCAATCACCAGCACCAAAAAAATAAACTCCATTTCCATAAGTTGATGTTACTGTTCTTAAATCTTGAATACTTACTGCACCTGTGCCTGTTGAACCAGATGTAGGGTCGCCACTATTTATCCATGTTCCATTTTTTGAAAAATATAATTTATGGTTTTCTAAATCAATTGCCATACCTATAATATCATTTGTAGTATAATTAGGCATACCTGATAAGATATAGCTTCCATTACCTCTTACTTTTGCTGCTGTGCTTCCACCACCTGAATCACTGTAATAACCATATGAATAATTATCTTCAGATAATTCTTGATTACCTCCTTGATACATATGGTCTGATATACCAATCATGTTAAAAGATGAACTTACTGATACTTTTGTTTCACAATAAAATTTTCCACTACCACTATTCATACCTAAAGTTGAAATAGTAAAATCATGACCACCAGAAGGAGTTGCAAAAGTAGTATTACCATTTGTTAAAGCTGTGCTAGATGTATTAGCATTAGCTAAAGGATTCCAAGTAGCAAAAACATTACTTGGACAATCTTCTGTTTTTGTAAGTGTACCACCTGCAACTGTAAAGTTATTACTATTACCAGATTGGTCTGTTACTGAATTACCATCTTTTAAAATAAAGAAACCATTAGTTCCATAAGTTACACTTGGAGAAGTATTTATTTTCCATTCTCCAGTTGTACTGTCTGTTGAACCAAATGCTGATGCGTCATAAGCTGTTCCATCTATGAAATGAATATGTGACATTGAGCCATCAAAAAAACCTGATGAATTCCAAGTTTGTCTACCTATATTATGTACAATATTATTATTAATTTGAGCATCATAATTTAATGATGGATTAGTTCTTGAACTAAAACTTGTTACCTGTTCTCCCCCAAGATAAATTTTCATTCTATCATCTGCTGTTGCATTAGTTGAATCCCAAGCAAAAACTAAATGATACCAAGCAGAATAATCTCTTAATAGTTGATTTGAAATTAAAAGTCCTTCACTTCCTCCAATTCCAACATTATATTCATTCCATAAAATAGCATCACTAGAAATTTTTATTGTTCCTTCGTTTTGTCCAGAAGCACCAGAAACTAATAAAGAATTATTATTTCCAGTACCTCTACCAGATAATTTTACCCACATAGATAAAGTAAATTTTTTTCTACTTGTTGCTGTTCCAAAAGTTCTTGATAAATATGTACTAGCCATTAGTTATTTTTCTCCATAATTTTAGTTGAATTGCGAACCACCTGTTGCACCGAAGCTAGAAGTTAAGCTAAATGCTCTATCAACTGTTTGGTTTTCAGCATCGGTTATTCTTAATGTAAAATTGTATGTAGTTGGTGTAGTTGAACTGCCACCAAAATCTGATGTAGTAATTGCACCAGTATTAGCATTTAAAGCACAATTTGCTTGTGATGCGTTTGTTAATACATTTGTTACTTCACTAAATGTTATTGAACTATCTGATGATCCAGCTACTGTTGCTACTGTACCACTAAAGTTTCCAGCAATCGTTCCAAGTGAACCTGCTGCTGTAGAAAAACTTGGAGCAGTAGATGCTGTTAAAATATTGTTTGTTGATCTACCAGCATTACCATCTGGGTTTTCTACTCTAACATAATAGTTTCCAAGAGCTAAAGTAACATTAACTGAAAGTGTTGTAGCATTAGTAAATGAAACTGTATTTGCTTGTGTGATAGCTCCAGTAGAACCATTAATAAAATCTACTTGTGGTATTGAAACAAATCCTGTTCCTGTAATACTAATTGTTGTAGCAGTAGCTGGTGCAATTGTTTGAGATACGTTTGCTACAGTTGGTTTAGCCTCTACTGCATCTACCCAAGATAATTGTGCAGTAGCACTACCATTTGTAGCTAAAACTTGTCCATTTGATCCAGCTGTTGTGGGAAAAGTCCAACCACCAGTATAACCAGCTGAATGGGGTTGTGCCTGTAAATAAAATCCATGTGAATTGTTTTCACAATTAAGAGTAATTTTTCCTGAATTTGAAGAACCATCTCCTCTTGCAGTTAAACTGTTAGCTTCAATCGTAGCAGTAGTAAGTGTTTTACCTGCCATTGTACTTGGAAGTCTTGCATCATTTAAAGTACCTGATGTAATATTAGAAGCATCAATAGCAGCTACGTTAAATGTTCCATAAGCAACTATATCTAAAATATCACCTGCTGTAGCACCAGCAGCTAAAACAACTGAGTTTCCACTTGTTACAGTTACATCAACTCCATTAACAAGCTTAACGCCATTAAGGTAGCAATCAATAAATGAAGCATCATAGGCAAGAGTTGAGCCTGTATCATCAGTTCCTGTAAATGTTGTTTGGTTTGCAGATGCTGTATATCTAAATCTTGCAGATGTTCCATTTACTGAAGAACCTGCTGCTGCCCAACCACTAGATTTATAGACTTTAAGTTCATCCTGCGAAGTATCAAAGTAGAGATCACCAACATCTAAACTTGATGATGGAGCTGAACTTGCTACTCTATATCTTTCACCAAAACTATTTACACCAGTTATGTTTGCTGCTGTAGTATTAACATTAGCAATAGAACCAGCTACTGTATTAACATTAGATATTGAGCCACCAACATTAGTAACATTAGTGTTGTTAGATGCCACTGTGTTTATATTGGTAGTGTTTCCAGCAACTGTATTTACATTTGCAATAGAGCCACCTACGTTTGTTACATTGGTATTGTTTGATGCTACTGTATTTATATTTGAAGCATTACCAGCAACAGCAGTGATGTTAGAATCGTTATTTGCTACTGTAGTAACATTAGATGCAATTCCAGCAACTGTAGAAACCTCTGTAGCTTTAGGTGTTAATCTATGGAATGTGTAAGTGTTTAATGTTGTAGTTGTTTCAACAAGTACACCAAAACCAGCAGTTAAAACTGTAGAACCACAACCATTTATTGTTACAGTAGAACCACCCACTGTACCATTTGATATTGAAACTGTTCCTGAGCTAGGTGTTCTTGTAGTTGATATAGATTGTATTGATACAATCGTACCAACACCATCATTTACATCTGGGTTTGTGTTTGGAAAGCTTGTTTCATTTGCTATTGGAAAGAAACCACCAACATCATCTACAAGATCAATAACTCTTGCATTGATAGCAGCGGTAGTAGCAATATAATCATCACTATTAGACCATGTTTGACCAGAGTTAATTAACTCAGATGAATCTTTATTTAAAAATCTAGTATCAGCAGCAGATGTTGTATAGAAAGTATTATTGTCTGGTGTGTGTGATGCTTGTTCTGAACTTGTAACTATAGCTGCATCTGCAATCTTACCAATCGTTACTGCATCATCAGCTATCTTTGCTGTTGTAACATTACTGTCTGCAATTTTAGCTGTTGTTACTTGTGAGTCTGCAATATGAGCAGTATCAATACTGCCATCTACATAATGTTCTGAATTAATACTATCATCTGCAATTTTAGTTCCATCTACAGCATCACCAGCAATTTTAGCAGTAGTTACATTAGCGTCTGCTATTTTAGCAGTTGTAACATTTGCATCTGTAATTTTTGCTGTTGTAATTGCATCGTCAGCTATTTTAGTTGTGGTAACTGCACCTGCATTAATTTTAGCTTCTGTAACTGCATTTGCATTTACTTGTGCCGCCTGGACAGCATTGTCTGCAACCTTAGCATTTGTAACTGCATCATCTGCAATCTTTGCAGTAGTGATTGAGTTATCTGCTAAATTACCTGAGCCAATAGAATTTGTAGGAATAGAACTTCCTGTTTGTGTTAATATTGCTAAATAAATTGTTAATGTTTCATTTTGTAAAGAACCACTATCTAGCGTTACATTAACTGTAGTGTTTGTAGAAAAAGATGAACTTGCTATTGTACCATAAACAGTTCCTGTACTTGATCCTATAATTTTAACTCTACGACCAGCATGATAAAATGCAGTTACATCTACACCATTTATTGTAAATGAACTTGCACTTGCATAAGCACTTGTAAAAGCTGCATCACCATCACCATAAATTACCCACTGAGCATCGTTGTACCACTCTCTAGTGTTTTTCATCAATGCTCTAATTGCATTGTTTAGATTTGAGGGTAACATCCCTTCAGCAACACTAATACCATTTAATGTTGTATTGCTTGCTTGTGTAGTTGAATAATCTTTAATCCCTGACATTATACTCCTAATTCATAAACCATGCGAAAGCCTTATCGCTTTCTGTATTATTTTTATTAATTAATGTATTGACCGCTTCTTCCACTTGTCTTTGAAACATTTCTTTTGTTTCAATAGAGTATCTGACATTATCAATATCAATTTTATCACTCACCTTGATCCTCCTGGTGCTGCTGTTAAATCTATTCCTTGAGCATCTGACCAAATACTCTCTGCTGGAATTTTTACATTAGCTCTAAAGTATCTACCTGATTGTCTTACTGGCGCTATACCACTTGTATTAATGGTACTTGATGATGAACTTGCAACTGTATCAGCAAGTTTATCTCTTGTTTTAATTATTACATTTGATGTTGCATCAACTATTGGTCTTACTCCAGTAATATTTGCTCTTGAGCCTGGAAACAATTCTGTTTCTTTTGTTTCCAATTCAGCTTCTAAATTTTTTCCAGAAAATATTGCTGCTTTAAAATTACCATCCACAGCACCTAAATATAAATTACCAGCTGTCCAATAAGGTGTGTCTAAAGAAATATTAATATCTTCTAAGTTTTCAGATATTAAATCCATCAACTCAACTGTATTTACAACAAGAAACTGAGTAAATATTTGTGAAGCTGTAACATTTGCTATTGTCCATTTTTGAGTAACATAATTATAAATAAGCAATCTATCGCAAATCCCTGTTGTGTTTGCAGTTTGCCTACTTGGATATAACCATATTGCTAAAGTATTAAATGGATCAACCGCAGCAGTAATTCTATCACTAAAAGCTTTGTTTAAATCGTTTTCAAAAAATCTATTAACTTTTTCTGCACCAATAGGTAACACTTGGTCGCCATTGATTTGAAAAAATCCATCATCTGCATAGAAAAATATTTGCCTGTTGTCCTGGCAAACAGTTTGTCCATAAACAGCACCTCTATTAGGTGATATAACTGAAAATCTAAAAATTACATTACCACCAACAAAGTCCATCCTGATTATTTGGTTTTGTCTAAATACATAACCAACCTCACCAGAAGTTATGGCAACAACTTGACCACCTGATCCAGGTAAGTCTTGTGTATCACTAGATTTAACTCCAGCTTCCCATGTCGCAATATCATTTAAACCTGACCAAGCAACTCTGTTTGTAGCATTTGTAATGTTACCAGTTACTAAAAAATCTCTTATAACACCACTTGTTCTAAACACTGGCGGTGTACCACTTGATGCAATAGAACTTAAATTTGCAAAGTTAGTTGATGTACCCATCAAATAATATTGTGGTGCATCTACACCATTGCTTGCAATTACATAGTTACCAAACTGTGTAAATGTAAAAAAATCTGTATCACCACCAGTTAAACCACTTTTTCTTGATGTAAAAGTACCACCATCTAATTGAAAGATGTCAGTTTTAGTTGCAACAAAAGTATAAACTGTATTTGTGTTATCTCTAAAACTTCCAGCACCCTTAGCATTTTTTGCAATATTATTACTACTATAAGCTACTAAACCTTTTACTGGTTTGTAACTTGTTTGAGCATGATATACATTTGTAGCAACTGTTGCTCCAGGATTTAAGTGATCTGGTTGGTCTGGCAACCATTCGCCAAAAGGTAATTGCATGATTAAGCCGAATTAGTTGTTGATGTAAAATTCTGTTTAAATGGTGAAGCAATTGTATCTTCACTTCTTATTTGTAAAGGTGATCCACTAAATTGATCTTCCCTGTCATTTAATTCTAATCTTTCCATAGCAGTTGCATACATTTGTTGCCAAGTCTGAACTTGCTGTGGATTGTAGCCACCTAAAAAGTTAGCAGCATGAAATAGTGAGCCATATAAATATATAGCTGGATGATTTTCTAAGATAAAATTTGTTGCATTACTACCTGATAAAGCATCAAACTTTTTATAAAAATTTAATTTACCAGTATATGTGCTATCTGGTCTTGGCATAAATCTAAAATTATCACCAAGTATTGTGTATGCTTGTGGAATTCCAGTAGTCGATGTTCCTTTTACTTGATCCATTTGTGATGGAGTCATGTAACGTAAAGGATATTTTGTACTGCCACTTAAAATATAAAAATCTCTTACTTGTAAAAAGCCTGTAGGTAAAGCAGCTGTTTCAGCATTAATAGTTACATCCGCAGAAGCTATCATCTTTCTTACTCTTAACTTAGAGTTAAAATCTGCTTCTGTTAGAACTATAAAATCATCTGCAATCTCATCACTTAAATCTGATCTGTTTAACCAGTTAGCTATTGATGCTTTCAGTGTTGTGTAATTAGTTAATGCCATTAAAATTTACCTGGTGCAGTTCTAAAATATCTATAATCAGAACTGTTTAATTTTTCTTTTAATATTTTTGTTTGAACATCTTTAGGTAACGCAAACCAGTTACCTTTGTTTTGATCTTTGTTATATTCTTTTGCCCAAATTTCTAAAATAATAATAGGAATAGATGCAATTCTTTTAAGACTTTTATCTGCACTATACCCATCGTTTTGTGTATATAGCTTTTTATTATGGTCTAATATTGGCTTGTGGTTAATTTTTCTTTCTTGCACAACACCTTTGTCTGTGCCGATATAAGTTTCACTAACCAAACCATTGTTTTCAACAATCTTACTCATCTACCTTGACCTTTATATCTAGTAAGTTTTTTGTTTCTTTTTTCATTTTTGTTAAGACGTTTTTTATGTTTGCCTAATTTTTTAGGCTTTGGTCTTGGAACAAAATGAACAAACTTACGTTTAGCCACTTAATTCTGTAACGTATAAATCGCCACTTCCTATAAAAGCCACTTTTTCACCTGGTCTAATTTTTATTATTTCAATATCATTAGCTGGGATATACATAGAGCTAGTAGTAGCAGTTGGTGATGCACCAAATGCAACATGACCATTAGCAGAAGCTACAAGTCTTACAAACTGTGTATGAGCAAGCATACCAGCAGATGTTGCAGCACTAGATCCACTAGATGTAACCTTTTGTGTCTTAATAGGGAACAACCCATAATTATAAGCCATTATTTTACTCCTTATTTTCTTTTCTTCATTTTAGATTTGACAATCTTAGCTTGAAGTTTTTTTGGTAAAGTTTTTTGTTTAGCAGTGAGAACTGCTTTTTTTTTCATTTTACCTTTCATTAGTATTTTCTCATCTTAACTTTTTTGCCCATTTTCTTAGCAGCTTTTTTTGCAGCGGCTTTTCCTTTTTTCGTATAAGCAAATTTCTTTTTTCCGACCATTGGCATAGTTTTTTTCTCCTTAAAATTTTGTTGTGTATCTGGGGGAAGTACCGCTAGGCAGAGTCCCCCAAATTTTGTTATCTTCTGATCACAATTGTAAAATGAGCAGAGTGAGTTCCTGTAGATGCACCATTAGTTGCGATAGCGATGTAATCACCCTCTACAACTGAGTTAGCACCAGTAGGCTCACAAGTGTCAATATCACCAGCAGCACTTCCACTATGTGCAATAGTGATAGTTCCATTAGTCATATTTGTTGTACCAACTTTTGCAGTACATACTGCATCAGCAGTAGCGATAGTTCCACCTAATACAGAAGTAATTTTAATAACTCTACCAGCATCAGGTACTGCAACTCTTACAGTTCCAGCAGTTGAAACATCGTCTAAATGACACTCTAAAAAATAATCGTTTAAAGTTCTCATGTTTTTTTTCCTTTATTTGCTTCGTTCCGCCAATGATTGACTTCAAAGACCAAACAAAATGTTAATGAAGTAGAGGGGATTGCTCCCCTCCACATTAATTTAAAATTATGATGTAGTTACATCAAAGATAGCACCACTTGCTTTTTCGTTTTTAGAAACAAGTGTGTACTCAGCTAATAATGCTTGTTTTGTAGCATCACCAGTTTTTGCAAGATCCATAAGTTGGAAATCTCTTAGGAAAGCAGTTGCAAACATATCTGGTTGAAGAACAAATACATCTCTAGCTCTTTGGAATCTGTTAGGTACAACTGTCATCGCACCAAAGTCAGATTCATATACATCAACAGCAGCTACTAATCTTTTGTTTTCTGCTGGATCAAATCTAGTTGAACCACCAGTAAAGCCAGATAGCACTTGTTTGTTGAAAGAACCAAGCATAATCATAGATGGATCACCGCCCTCATCCCAACATTTCTTAATTACAGATTTAAGTTGAGATTCAGTGAAAGCTCTTTGAGTTCCATCAGTTCTAGCAGTTCCAGGTACGTCAGCACCAGATACTTGACCATTAGCTCCGCCAGCACCAGCATCGTTGTTTTGTTGAATCCAACCAGCTAGTCCAGCAAGTTCTCTAGCAGTAGAGTCATCACCAACAACTGGAGAGTTGTTAGCAGTTAATGAACTTTCCATATCTCTTTTAAGCTCTTTAGAAGCTTTTGAGATTTGGTAAGCTAGCTCATTATTTCTACCAGCTTTTGATACAGAGTCTAAAGTACCAGAAACTATTACAGATTTTCTTGAAATCTGAGTTCTGTTATTTACTCTTGTTGTTGCAGATGGTGCAGAAAAACCAATTTCATCACCTTCTATTTGTGCATTGTTAGCTACAGCAGATGCTAAGCTATCAGTTTGCCACTCATGTAATACAGCAGTTGCTTTTTCTTTGCCGATACCTGACATGAATGGAGTTTCAGTTGGAGAGATAGAATAGATTATATCTGATAAATCTTCTCTCAAACCAGCAGCGTCATATACGCTATATGTTCCAGTTACCTGAGCCATAGTTTATCTCCTTTTGAGTTATTTACTGTTAATCATGTCTAAAAAAATGCTGGCAGCGTCTTTATGGCTTCCAGATTTCTTTAGTCGGCTCAACTTTTCTTTTCTAGCTTTTAAAGTTACATCTGCTTTTGTCTGTTTTACTCCAGAAGTAAAAACTTTGCCTGGTTTTGTAATTTTTTTAGCAATATTTGGTTTTGCTTTTTGTAAATTACGAAATTTCATGGCATCGTTCACCAACATCACTATTCTATGGTCATAAACTTGCGCAACTTCTGTGTCGTTAAACCCATAAGCGTTCAAAGTTGATTTCATAGAAGATTTTAGCTGACTAGCTTTATCAGGATCACTAAATTCTGGCATTTTAGATACCAATTTAGATTGTTGATCCTTTAAATAGCTATCAAACTGTTTTTTTTGCTCAGATTGATTTTTAGCTAGAGCAGAATTTATTTTTTCTTGCTTTTTTCTTAGCCTATGTTCAATCCTTGCAGCTTCTGTTGGATCTTCTTCGTACAACTTTTCTAAATCAGCAGAATTAATCTCTGAATTTAGTTGTTGTTGTGCTACAGACAGCATCTGATTAGCTTCATTAAGCTTTGCAGAATAGTCTTGCCTTTGCTTTTCAGACTCAGACATAAATTGCTTTTTTTCAAAAGCCAAACTTTCTGTCTTTTGCCTGTAATCGGCATCTCTTGAGTAACCATTTCTCAACTCATCAAGGGTAACATCGTATTCTTGACCAGCTACCTTAACTTTGTAGGTAGGCTCTGCGGTGGAATCCTGTTTCTCTTGAGTATCAATTTGTTCTTCGTCTTGAGATACTTCTTCGGTTGCTTCCTCTTGCGATTCAGCTTCCATGTTTTCCTGTTCCTCTGGTTGATCTTCTGTAGAAGATTCCTCTTGTGTGGGTTCAGGAGAATTCTGTTGTTCTTCTGTTTGTTGTTGTTCAGTTGGTTGTTGTTTTTTAGTTTCCTCTTTAGGATCTAATAACCCAACTATTGTTCTTGTTGCTTTTTGTACGTCAGTTTCAGCTTCCGCAAGCGGATTAGCATAATTGTCTGCCATTGTTTTTCCTTTAAGTTAAGCTCCTGTTGTGTAGGTTGGCTTATCCTAAACTTGATTGTTTAGAATTTTTTATTTTTGATATTTTTACGAAAATCTTCTAGCTGTTTGTTAGCTAGTTTTCCTGTATCAATCATTTCTAATAAATTTTGTTCTACTTTACCTACTACATTGTAGGCTAACCAAAGCTTTTCTCTTGCCTCAGTTTCTTTAGCTCCAGTATTAAATAAACTATTTGCGTAAAGTTTTTTTAATTTATCAAAACTTTCTTTTAATAAAGGGTTTTCAAAAAGCTGTTTAGCTTTGTTCGCCTGGCTCACTTCCTTTTGGAGCTTGCCCTCTTGATCCTTGTCCATATAATTGTCTTATCTGATCTTGTACTTGCTGCGATTGTTCTGCTGCTTTTCTAAAATCGTTTGTGCTTTCTGCAACTAACATTTTATTTAAGTCAGCATCTGCCTTTATTTGTTGTGAGTCTAATTGAGCATTGTATTTAAGTTCTAGCTCTTTTAGTTTAATTTCATTTTCGTAAAGAATTTCTGCGTTTTGTGATTTAACCTTTTTCAGTTCTATTTCTAGTTCAGCAATCTTACGTTGTTCTTCACTTGCAATTCTTCTAAACTCAATTTTTTCAATTGGTGTTAATGGTGGCTCAGGTGGTGGAGTAACCATACCTTTACCCATGTCAGGATTTACAAAGTAATTCTCAACATTTTTTAAACCAGCATTTTCTATTATTTTAGATAAACTATTATAAATGTTTTTAAGACTAACCATTGGGTATTCTCTGTTGCCTTGCAACTGAAACGCCTGGAGTTGTCTTTCTAAAATATTATTTAGCATCATTATCTGTTGTTCTTTAGAGCCTGATCCTAAACCAACTGTAATAGTAATATTAAATCTGTTTCTCCACTCAGTAGGTTTCACTGGTACAAACTGATTATTTAATTCTACAATTCTTTCTTTGTCTTGGTACTTACAAGTAAGTTCAAATATTCTTCTAAATAAATCTTTGATACCAGTTTCTGCAAACACTCTAGCAATTAACTCCATACGCATTTGCGATTGAGTCATGATTGCATTAACACCAGTTGCAGTTTTATTTAAGCTATCTGCATCTAAGCCTTGATTATATCTTGTAATACCAGTTCTAGTTTCTCTAATTGTATCTAAGTATTCTAGTAATGGAAACGCTTGCTGTGAAATAGTTTGCGATTGCATTGGGAACATAACTTGACTTGGTGGTTGTTTAGTTCTTACTACTCCACCTGGTCTTGATGTAAGTAAATCATCAAGATTTACCATCCCATCCATTATTGCAACTCTGTTGTTGTTAGTTAAATACATATTATCTAACAACTGACGCATCACTGTAGATTTAATTAGCTGCACATCTTCTACAAGTTCTGCAACTGATCTACCATAAAATCTGTGTGGCATTGGAATAGGTGTTAAAGAACAGAAAGGAATATTATCGCAACTTTCGTTAGATAGTATTTCATAACCACTCTCACCAGCTACACAAACTTTTCTAAGTTCGGCAACACCATCACCATCCATATCTACTTTAACATAGCACTCATAGATTTCTATTTCTTGAGTAGTTTCATCTGGTGCATTGTTAAATGGCGATTGGTCTATATCAGAAAATCTAGTTAATCTTTCATCATTTAAAATAATATTATTTGATGTAGGTAAATTTTCTACTATCTCTGGATCAAAACCCATTTCTATTAAGTCTGATCTAGTTCTTAAAACTCTATGTGCTACAAAGTTTGCTGTTTCAATAGACTTAGCAGTTCTTTGTATTAAAAATTCTTCTGGTGGAACATTTTCTATTTTAACTTTACCACCCTTAGATGTTCTTTTGATAACGCAGTTGTGCAGCATTGGTGTTTCTTCTTCTTCCACCACTTGTCCTTGTGCAGTTGCTTGTGCAGCTAACAAGTCCATCGCTTCTTTCATCTTCTCATCTACTACAGAAGACTCCTCAACTATTTCTACATTTTCATCGTCAAGCAATAACTGGTATTCTTGATCGTTTAAATTTTCGTAAGTTTCTTGCTCAACCGATGTACTGTCATCCCAATAAACTTTTACAATTCCATTTTTTTCTAAAAGTGCATCTTTAAACCAAGTATATAAAACACTAAAGCCAGGATTATCTTTATTAAAAATATAATTAATATAATTAGTAGCTTGTTCTGCTAAAGGCACATCTTCACTTTTAACAGGCTCACATTTAACTACCTGATCTGATGCTGTAAAAATTCTTAATAAATTAGGTAATATTGTTTCAATTGTGTCAGCAACATCTGTACTTACCACCTGGCTACGACCATCAATTTCAGTACCAAGTTTTTCACCCATGTAATATTCCATAGATTTTTTTCTTTGCGAAGTAAGATTACTTCCCATAAAACCTATAGAGTTATTAATCTCTGAGTTTATAATACCTCTTAATTTTTCTTCTGTAACTTTTTCTGCCATATTAAACTATATAATTTGTGTTGATTGGTACTTCACTTTTCCAATCTGAAATTTCAGCACCTTGTCCTATAATCCCAGTTCTAAAAGAGTCTGCACAATGCGATGCGTAGTTGTGCATGGGTTTATTTTTAAAGCATTGGTTTTTATCATCCCACCTTTTTTGGTAGGCTTTTAAATACTCAATTCCTGTTTTGCATTTTTCTTTATCAAACCAGCAATTTAGCAATGCTTTTCGTACTGCCTCAATTCCATCTTCAATTGACAGCTTTGGAGCTACTTCACCAGCTATACCTAGCTCTAATAAACTTTCTAATCTTGATTTACCAAAGTTACCTATTTCTCTAACCTGGACATCATGCGGAAACACATGGGTAGAATATTCATAATCTTTTTGATTTAGAATATCTGAATAATGATCTAAACCATATCCACTGTTTTCGTAGTAGTCTATTAATCTTATTTCACCTTTGTACTTTTGCACAAACCATATAGCTGTTGAATCGTTAAGACCTAAATCCCACCAGGTTTCAACATCCAGGTTTTCATCGTAAGGCACATCGGTAATTCTGCCATCTTTTGCTAGACCCTCTATGATAGCTCCATAGTACGATCCAGTAATTGCTGCTTGAAAGCTGCACTCAAATTCTTGTTCGTATAAATCTTTAGACATGACGCTTTTTGCAGCGTCTAGTTCCTCTTGGTCTAAAATTTTAGTATCGCTTGCCTTAAACACACAAGCATACCAATCTTTGTTTTCTTTTGCTTGTTCGTATAATTCAAAAAAGTAATTTCTGCCTTTTGGTGTTCCTATAAATACACACCATCCCTTTCGATCAGCAAGAGCTGGTCTTATGACTTCTGGAAATATGGTAGGCTTAATACTTTGAGTTTCATCAAACACACAACCATCTAAGAATATCCCTCTTAGTGATTGATCGTTCTCAGCACCTAATATTGTTATCCTTGCACCATTTGGTAAATCGCACCTGAGCTCACTTTCGTTGAATTTAGTGCCAGGTATTTTACCAGCGTAGGTTTTTATATAATCCCAAGCTGTCGCCTTTCCTTGCTTGAATGTGGGCGATAGAAACGCATATCTGGGGTTAGGCAAGGGATTAGTCAAAGCTGCTCTCAGCATATGATTTATGGTCATTACTGTTTTGCCAGCTCTCCGATGTAATACTAAAACATTAAATCGGTGCTTATCAATTTTTTTGTGCAAAAAATTTTGTAATTCTCTTGGCTTGTATGGAATGACTATGTTTGTCATTTTGAAACAAAACCCCCTTAATGTACAGTGACACCTTTAGGTACATTTAATAAGTTTTCTATTCCAAGATCATCCATGATGTGATGTGAAAAATATCTGCACTCAGTTAAATCATTGAAACCGCCAAAGTGTACTACAACACTGTTGGTAGACTCCATTATGTAGATAACTGCTGAATATCCTTGCTTACCATCTTCGTAGTCGAACATATTAAAAACCTTTGTTTATTTGTGTGTAACATCCCTAATTTTTTTTTTAGTTGCCAATATAGTTTTGGGGTGTGGCTTCGTTCAAAACCCCCCAAAATCTAGGTTCTAGGTAACAAATTGATCTGTATTCAATTGGTTTGGCTAATTAACTTAGATAAATAACAATTATTTATTACCGGTATAATATTGGTATAGATAACCGGATAGATTTGTATTTACTTTAGAATAATTCTAAAACAAAACAAGAACATTTGTGTCTATAAGCTACGCTGTGCTAGTTTTATCTGCAACTTACAAAATATTCCTGTTATCCCAGTAAAATCAATAATTTCTATTTATCCCACTTAACAACTAATGGAGTATTTTTATCAAAATTTAATGTAGTTGCATCCCTTTTTGCATAATATTTGGGTGCAATTCGTTCAGACTTCCACTTACTCAAATCTACAAATGACTTAATTAAGTGTGTTTGTCCTAAATCTGTTTTTTCTTTGAACTTACTGTTCTCAATACTTTCATTTAATAAATCTTGTGCATCAGATAACAAATATTCAATTCCATCTGTTTTGGCATCTTCATATTGTTGCCTCAAACTAGGATCTTTTCTCATCCATGATCTAAAGGTTTCCCAACATGGTCTATCAATACCTTTATTAATTGGTGATAAACATGATCTGATTGATTTACCTATAGCAAGCTCAGATAGTATTTCTTTGATCAAAGTCTTGTTGTACTTAGTTTTATTAGCCATTTTATTAATCTATTTCTGGTTGTAATACTGTTAGCGATAGTGTTTAATAGTATTATAAACTGATTCTAACGAATCAAAGGAGAGAAATATGATGTTTAAAAATAAAATACTAACTACTCCTATCGTAATGTATAAAGTTCCTATTGTTAAATACTACAGGAACAAAGACAAGTTCAAGTCAGCATTAAAGAATAGGAAAGAGTTAAAAAAGCTTAAATTAAAAGACTTTAAGCCTGTAGAACATTAATTCATACAGGGGTAGCTGTTATAGAGAGAGAAAGAAAAATGATAAAAGATAGCTACCCCAAGTATGATTCAAACTAAAAAAAAGGTTTTATAAAAAACACTTAATTCAAGTATAATTTTTTTCTCTAACTTATTTGATAATTTGTCAAATACTTTACAAATATTTTGTTAAGTTTTTATTAGCTTGTACACAGGCATCAACTAATGCTCTGTGATATTGGTATCTAATTTTCTCATGACTATCTCCAATATAAAATCTTTTAAGCTGCCTAAATGATCTGTATGGAAAATGTCTTAAATACATCAATTCTCTTTGATCCTCTTTCACATCAATCAACAAGAGAAGTACGAATTCATAGATTGAAAGCTGTTTAGATGTTGGAACTATCTTTGGTCTAGCAAAGGATGCTACCGAATCCTTGTAAGTATTCTTATCTGGAGCTACATCTAACATTTGAAAGTTTGTAGTACAAACTGGTTTCTTAACTCCTGGTGATATTCTATCTACAAATGCTGCAATACTTAAAAATCTATCTAATTCTTCTGTAGTTAATCTAGCTGTTATCATTATTGTAAATGTCCTCCAGATATTGATTGAATCTATCCTTACTTAGTGTTTTCTGTTTATTTTTTATTTGTTTATTAAGATCATATTGTTTTCTATTATTAATTCTGTTTTCTTTAGCTTTAGAGTAATAAAAATTAGTATTTTTAACCATATTTCCTATTACTTTTTTAATTTTATCTTTTTGATCCATATATATTATTTTCTATTAAGTATTTTCTATTTAAGACCTATAAAAATTGACCCCCATGACCTATAAAAACTGACTACCGAACTTTTGAATTTATGTTGATAACAGTACCCTTGTGGATTTCTTGGGATAACTTTTTGTTATGTATTTTTTCTTTAATAGACTTACTTATCCTATTTCTTTTGCCATTATTCATGCGTATAATCTCTTGCATTTTATTTTTTTCAAATGTGTAGTTGTTGGCTCTGTTGCGATTAGGTTGGTGTCTGGCAAATAAACCAAACATAGTTAAATTATCTAAATATTTTCTAAGTGTTATCTCTGACTTGATGCCTGTTCTTTTCATCAGGTATTTGTTAGACACATTTACGCCATTTTTACAGTTCTTAAATCTACTGATTAAAATATATAAAAGCTTCTCATGGCTATTCAGTACCAGGTTGTCCAAAAGCTCAATATCAACCTTTTCAAAAGTCCAACTCATACTTCGTTACCCCAACAATCCCATCCATCAACCCTTTGTCTGGCAAAGAGTTCAATTCTTGGTAAATCACCACAAAGCTGTACGATTCTATCCCTTACACAATCAGGCTTTCTGCTGTGTTCTCTAATCTTGTCAATTACTACCTGGTGGACAGCTGACGATATTCTCTTTGGCTTACCTTTTGTAGCCAGCAAACAAATCTCATTATTGGATCTTGTGTAATAACCTAAACCCCAAAATAAACTGTCAGTTTTTTTGTTTTTTTTGATCCAACTAAAAGCACAAGTCTTGTACTTAAAATTCCAAGATTTAATTGTATCTAAACCCTCTTTAAGCAGCGGATAAGTAACCCAAATAAACAAGATACAATCTTTATCTGCAATATTATCTACAGGCATATTTTTTATATCTTCAATTGTCATTAAATCGTATTTAGGTGATTTCTCATCACCCTTGCTTGACCAGGTTTTAAAAGTCCAAGCTGGGTCTGCATAAATAATATTGTATTTTTTATTAGGCAAATTCATTTGTGTTTTCCTTTTCTGCAATAAATCTACTAACTGCTGTTAATGACATTTTTAAAACTTTTTCTGCATAATGATCTGGGCAGTACGATTTTCCTTTTTCAATAATAACTGCACTTGCTTTGCAATCTTTAACGCAACAATCTTTTACAGGATCACCATACATATCTAATTCCATCCATTTATTTCCTCCTCTGCTTTAATAATTGCTTTACCGATTTCTGTTGCGATTTGTGGAACGATTGCGTTTCCAAGAGCTTTAATTCTGTTGGTTCTATCTTTGTCCAATCCATATTGTAGCCCATCAGGAATTCTGTAAAATTCGCTGAAAGTTTTC
>VTLG01007628.1_pt1 | contig 38547 bp, 15 predicted proteins | sample 4694571 | NCBI WGS metagenome assembly VTLG01 (sample SAMN12604809, study PRJNA352737) | marine metagenome | biome: ENVO:00000447; feature: ENVO:00000209|ENVO:00000569|ENVO:01000036; material: ENVO:00002151; isolation source: viral sequences binned using virsorter ... | reverse complement strand
TCATCATCAAATCCTATATGTGTTATTTTCTGATCTCTTACTTCAATGTTATTGAAAGTTTTGGGTACATAATCAATAAAAAATTTACTGTACTTTTCAGTATCAAAATGAAAACCATTTCTATCTAAAGTAAACCATCTAATAAAATTTTTTCCATTATTACCCCATCCAATAAACTTATTTCCATACTTAATATTAGCATCAAACTTATCTTTAATATTATATCTTAAATAAGAACTTGTAAGTACTTCTGGTAAAAATGGGGTTGTAGATTCACCAATACCAAATATAGGAATGGTTGAATCGTAAATCCATACAATTTTAATATTATAATCAAGACCATTATCGGAATTTTCTATCTGATTATATTTTCTTTCTTCTATTAATCTTAATAATGAAGATACTCCAATTACACCTGCACCAACAACAGCAACTTTTTTCATTATAAAGAATGTATATACTATAATTTATAAGACATAAAAAAATCCCCACCCAAAGGATGAGGATTATTTATTTTAACTATGATTAGTTAACTGCTGGTGCGATTGTCGAATTAGCATTTGTAATAGCGGCAACAGTCCAGTAAAGTACTTGAAATTCTACAGTGAATTCTTCAATAGTATCTGTAGTATCAAATGATAGTGGAATTTCAGAAATATTGGTTGGGAATAATCCAACAAAATTATATCTCCGATGAATTTCACCGTTTCTACCTAATTGATCTACATTAGCGTCTGCAGTATAATCACTAGGATTAACCTCTCCAGAACCATTTGTAAGTCTACTAATACCGTTCATCCACTGTTCCATAGATGTTCTGATCCTAAAATCAGTATCATTCAAAACAGTAACTGTCCATGTATCGAATGTTCTTTCACCTGCAACCTTAAGAACCCTTCCTCGGAAAGGAACTTCGACAGGAGAAATATTTGAAGCGGGAAGTGCTGCAGATTTTACAAGGAACGGAATCTTATCCGCTACACCTGATGTTGAAATAGTTTGCTCTGCGGCAGTTGGTTGGGTGTCATTAGACATGAATGATAATGATTGCCCAGATCCATTTGGAAAGTTAAGAGTAACCTCAAACAGATTAGGTCTTACACCACCACCAGCTAACTGACCCTTAAATTGTGAGATTGTGCGTAAAGCCATTAGTTGATTACCTCTTTAAATTAAGCGTTTCCAATCACTTCGGAGAATGAGACACCAGATCTGGTAGCCACAAACGTTAGTCCGATGTAATTAATGGAACGGGATGGTTTGATAAAGATATCTGCTATAAATTCATTGGCATCAATGATTGCAGCAGTATTATTTGTTTCATCACAAATTAGTCTAAAGTCTTGAATTCCACGTTTTGCCTGAATATCCCTAAGGAAAGGCTCAACTGCATTAACAAATGAATTTCTTGTTAGAGAATCATTGAATTCAAACATCACGTCTTTCGCTGCTGCAGAAATAGCATCTTCTAAGAAGATAAACAATCTACGAACATTAATTCTATCAAAGGCAGATGCTTTAGCAAGACCTGTCTTATCACCAAATAGAACAATTCCTGCTCCAGGTGAGAAGATTACTGGGTTAATTCTATTACTATAGAGGCGATCTCTTTGAAGTTTACTTGGATTGTATGCCAACTTAACTGCATTTAGGATTGCTCCTCTAGTTGTTCCCGCTGGTGAGAACCAAGGGAAATTGGTTGTATCATTTCTAGCACACGTACCAGCAATATCTCCATTCAATGGAACATATCTAAAGGTATCAGTGAACCTATCATACATGTATTTGTATCCACTATCGAATACTGAATATGAAGATGAAGGAATTGATGCATAGAAAGTAATTAAATTATCAGTAATAGTAGAAGAACTCTTAACTGAATATTCACCTGCACTGGTTTCTGTGAGTTGAGAACCTCTATTTGGTGAAACAAATGCAAGTGCATCTTTTCTTACTTCAGCAACTGAAATAATTTTACTTGCTAAAGCTTGTGTATCTTCTAAAGTATATGCACCAGAACCTTGTAGGAGGAAATCAACTTCATACTCTTCACTGTTAGCAAAGATATCATAACCAGTTGATAGATCACCAACTGTTGCAGTAAGTGCTCCAGCAGTGGTTAAACCAGTTTGTCCATTATAATTTAATCCATTTGCTAATGTAAGAGTTGTTGCTCCACTTGAACCAAACAAAATTCCATTTGCTGGTTGATCCCAAGTATTATCAGTAGTTTGAGAGAAACCTGAAGTATATGCTGTAGTTGTTAAACCAGCAGGTCCACTTCCAGCAAAAATATTCTCTGAATTTTCACCAATATACTTTCTCCAATAAGAAGGAGCACCTACTGAGAATTCAGCATCAGATGCTTTGGAAAGTGAAAGATGCTTCTCAAGAATTGTTCCAGCATTTCCAGTGATATCACCAGAATCATCAATTACAACAACATGAACTTCATCAAACCTTGATCCTCTTGCAGCTGCAAAGGAAGAAGTACCTGGTCTATCGGCAAGTGTATTCCAAGGAATTGTACTATTACTTAATGTAATATTTTGCCCATCAAACCAATCTTGCTGTGCAGTTGGAGTTCTTGATGCCCAAGGTACAGATTCTCCAGCAGTAACAATACCAACTGCTGTTGTTCCTAAGAACGCATATGTACCAGATGGTTGATAATCTTGTGCTGTTTCAGTACCGTCATTAGCAACATGAGCGAGAACTTTAACACCAACTGTTCCTGTACCAACTTCTGTGATAATACCTTTAAGGTATCCACTAGCAGAAGATGTTGTACCATTACCAACAATTACTCTATTTTCCATTGATTGGGTAAGACCCATACCAACAGTAACACTAGTATTTGTAACACTTATAGTTTGGTCTGCCTTACTATCAACTATGGCAACCTTAATACCATTCGCCCAAGAACCTGGATTTCTTGCAAGAACAGTTACTCCTGAAATAATATTTTCATCATATCCATTATTCAAATAATCAGTATAACTCTTAACCTTTAATGCAGATCCACCAGAACGAGCATTTTTAAGATCAGTATCATCAGATCTTACTACTTGTAGAGATCCGCCGTAATTTAAATACGATGAAGCAACCATCCAACTCTCATATTGCTTATCAGTTGGATGTGGGTTACCAAAGTTGTCTAAAAGATCCTGTTCGTTACGAACTAATACAGGCTCATTTACTGGTCCCTGAGAAAATGGTCCGACGATTGCCCCAATCGCATCAGAGGTTGGATCCACACGTCCAGTAGTTAGATCAACCTCCCTAACCAAAATTCCAGGCGATGCTAAATTTAGTGGCATCTTCTTACTCTCCGAATCTCAGATTTAATCTAAAAATATTTATCAAAATATCTTTTTTACATGCATTTTTTTCACATATAGTCCCACATATAGGATCTATCACCATATTCGTCCGTATGCCACCTGTCTCCCTCATCATCAGTAAATGATCCCTCATCAGTCAATCCATCTGAAATAAATCCAAATGGTGCCATATCTTGTTCTATTTGATTTTTCTGCTCTTCATAAATTCTCTTACGAACATCATTATCAGTCATTTCCTTAAAATAGTCTTGTGCAACTAACCATGAAAATATAACTAAACACATTGCTAAATCATCATTACATCCCTCTTCTGCTTCAAATGAATTATGTTTTTGTGTAAAAGTAGTTAATTCTGAGATAATATCATAATCACATACAAGTAACTTATCATCTTCTAGTAATGTTTTAAGATTAGAACAACCTAATTTTTTAACTGCTGCAGTCATTCTCACACCAAGTTGGGATTTTTTTCCACTAAATCCTGCACCAACAACTTGACCTGATCTACCTCTCATAGAACACATTAAGAGATTATCATATTCTAAATCAAAATGAAGAATATTGGCTACCTGATCTCCAATATCATTTATTTCTATTAATACAAATGCTTGATTATATCCTACTGCTACATCATTAATAATATTAGGAAATAGCATAGGTTTAATTTCATTATTCCTATATTTCGCAACTACCTTATATGGAAATTCTGTAATATCATATACAATAAATGCAGAATAATCTCCACCTATTCCTCTAGCAACGTCTATTGTTATTAGATAATTATTACCATCCTTTGGATTTTCATAGATATCCAATCCCTTATTTCTTTTTACTGGATCATCATATACAAGAGTTTTAAGTTTTGTTGGATTAATTAATGTATTAACTGAACCTAAAAATTCACATTCAAACTCAATTTTAAATTGTTGTTCTGATGTATTAGCAATAGTTTGCTCTTTCCATTCAGCATCTCTACCAGGAACTTCACTCCAATGAACATCGGTTGGTACATATTCACTCTTACCTTTTTCCGCATCATGCCACAATCGATAAAAATGATTCATACCCCTAGGGGTTGAAACTATGATGACTTTTGTACTTTGTCCAGATGTAATAGTAGGGTAAACAGAGGCAAAGAAGTCATCAGCAATGTGATTTGGGATGAACGCGAACTCGTCAAGAAAGATGACATTATAGGATCCGCCTCGGACAGCAGATGAAGACGTAGAGTTTGCAGAAATTTTTGATCCATTTTCTAATTCAAGAGAACCTTTATTCCAAGCTATTATACCTTGCTGCATCCAGGAAGGTAAATTTTCATAAGCAAGTTGTAATCTGCCAAGTAAATCTCTAGCAGTGGAGGCTTTGTTTGCCAAAATCGCAATATTGACATTATCATTAAAAACTGCATAGTGTAATAAGTATGACACACAAGTGGTAGATTTACCAGTTTGTCGTGGCATCTTACAGATATTAAATCTATTCTTATGAAATCTATTAATTAACTTCTCTTGAAAATCATATAAACTGAAAGGAACTAATCCTTCATCCAATGAAACAATTTTTATATAATTTCTAGCAAAATAAACAGGATCTTCCTTACATTTAAGGAACTCAATAATTTGCTCTTCAGTGAATTCATGAGGTGTATTCGCTTTTTTTAAATTGGGATTACCAAGATAAACATTATCAGACATTTAATTAAATTAATTCATTCCACCTAATAGAAGATTTTGGTGACTTTATTGGTTCTGGTTTAATGATATCAATCACACTTGCAAATTCTTGTCCATCAGAATTATCAATTCTCACAGTATCTTCTTCAATTGAATCAAATACTCTATCACCTACTTTTATATTTTTTTCTGCAAACCAACCTCTATTTACTTCTAATGCATAAAGAACTTCTGAATCAGAATAAACTGGAAGTGTATTAAGTGGTTCAAGTTCTTTAATACTCTCAATTATACCATCTTTATTAATAAATGCAATATCTAAAGGAATTTTAGTATCTTTCATATGAAATGATTTTTCACCAATTTCATTAAAAACAAAAAGCATCCCACTATCTTGATCTAATTTCTCTCTAAACATCAATCCCATATTAAAATCTCTTGGATTTGATGGTACTTCAATATTTAATGGTAGATTAAATGATTCTCCTAATCCTCCACCACCGTTGCCACCACCACCGTTGCCGTTGCCACCATTACCATTGCCAGAATGGCCATTGCCACTTCCGTTACCGTTATTGGACCCATTTTCTTTTTCCTCATCATCTTGTTCAAGATATCCCCGTCTACCTATATGATATCCATGAGGAATCTTCTTACATTTTTTACCAGTATAACACCAATATTTACCATCAGGACACTTCTTTGCAGAAGATTCCTTCATAAAATACCTAAAACTTTTAGACATTGGAAATATACTAACTTTATGATTCCTTATTATTTAGAAATCCATCCTTAAGCATTTTTGAAAGTTCTGTTGTCGAACCTACAAATAAAGCATTATTAGTAACATTATTTGTTTTGGATTTATCAGTATCTACTTCTATATCTTTTACTTTTTTCTGTAAATCTACTAATTTATCTGTAGTATCTGCAACTGATTTTATAATTTGTCCAGCAACTTCATATGCTCTGGCACTTCCACCTTCACCAGCAACCTCAAGAATTCCATTAAGTGCTTCTTGACCTTTTTCAACTAATGAATATAAATTAGCACGAGTATATTCATAATCTTTTTGTAAATCGTCAGTAATTTTATCAATAGGCTTAGGAGAATCGTCAACTTCAACTAAATCAGTTTCAGTTCCTAATACCTTATTAATACTAGCAAATTTATCAGGCATAACATCATTTAAGCATCAGTTTGTCTAGCAACAGAATAATCAGCACTATCTTGGAAGAAAGAAGTAGTTTCATTAAATCCAAAATCATCACCTGGAGCAATTAATATGTCATCAGCAGTGCTGAGAACATTAATTTTACTTCCACTTATATGTTCAGCAGCAACTGAACTACTAAATGCTCTCTTAACAGTTATACTATTACTGGTCTTCTTAGTAATCTTCATTATTTCAGAATCAATAATAATCCTATTACCTGTTGAGAATGATGAAGTGTCATTTACACTAATAGCAGTTTCAGTCTTAGTCACATTCTCAGTAATAGTGGCTCCTGTAGTGTCAGCATCTTTATCATAATCTTTTTGTGCTCTAGGTGTAGCACGATACCTCATTTCTCTTCTAGAAGTAGTTGTATCAGTATTGCCATAATAATCAACCTGAACCTTACGAATAAGTCCTTCAGTAGAATCAGCAATTGGACCGAATAGATATGATTTAGCAGTAAACTGTAACGTATAAATTAATGATCTTCTTGTTGAATAATCTCCTTCATAATCATCAGTAAAATTCATAGAATCTAAAACTATAGGAACATCCTTTTTCTCTCCAATAGAATCTATTAATTCAATAGTAACATTAAATGATGGCTGAAAATATGGTAATATTTGTTCTAAAATTTGTAATGCATCATCATTCAATTTACACATAATATTTAATTCAAATCCAATATTATATGGAACAGGCATAAAAACTTTTTTAACCCTATTATCATCATCTATGGCTTTAAAAGTTTGAGTTACAGATACCTTTCTTGATGGATCATATGTAATACCATTCATTTCAAATGACATTCTTGGTAATGTAATTTGAACAGCTCTATTTAAATCTGGATTTTGTTCAAGTCTTGCTAAAAACTTTTGTGTAGGACCATATGCCAATGGAACTTTCATCTCACCAACAGATCCATCATTAGCATCTACATGTCTAATGTAAATCTGATTAAACAATGTTCCAAAAGAAACAAGTGTTTTTCTAATAACTGAATGGTAAAAATAATCGCCTAACATTTTTTAATAAATTCCAAATGGGTTTGATTGTGTGAAATCTAGAATAGAATCTGCTTCTGTTTCAATTTCATCTCCACTGTTATAGTTATCATATATATCAGTTTCAGTATAAGTATCCGCCGCATACGTCGCAGCTGATGTAGATCCAACTATTAATTCACCATTAGTAAAGTCTTTAGAATTGGTTACAGTAATCTTTAACGTCTTAGTTGTAGCATCCCAATTCTTAACTAATGCTTTTGCCCCTGAAGTAGAACCAACAACTTCTTCATTAAATTGATACGTTCCCACTCCAACTATTAGAGGTGGATCAGCAATAGTTACAACTGGATTAGAGATATATCCTTCTCCAGTATTAGTTATCCTAATAGCAGTAACTTCATTTGCTGCATTTATTATAGAAATACCAGTTGCATTAGCTATAGCATCGGTAGTTGTCTTAACTCCAGCAGAGTTATCAATAGTTACTACTGGCATAAATGTATATCCAAAACCTGGATTAGTAATATTAATAGCAGTAACAACACCAGCAGTGATTGATGCAGTTGCTGTTGCAGTAGAACCAATTGCCGTTGTTACTTTATCGGTATAAAATACAGCATTATTACCACCACCCATTAGATACAGATATTTGTTAGTTTCATATCCCATACCACCATAAACTGTAGTGATACCAGTAACAGTTCCACCAGACGCAGTTACTTTAAATCTAGCACCAGTTCCTATACCACTACTCCAATTGGAATAATAATTTGCTTCATAAATTCCTCCATCAGTGTATCCAGTTCCACCAGTGCTCATCCAATCTATACCCTCATCTGCAAGTACTCCTGATCTTTGTGTTGGTCCAGCAATTGTAATTTCTGGAGCCGTAATATAACTTACACCACCAGTTGATAGAGTCAACTCTGTAACCGTATGAGCAGAAGTTCCAACACCAACATTACCACCTATAGCATCAACAGTAGCAGTTGCTGCTGCACCAGCAGTTGGGTTAGCAATAGTAACTAAAGGAGGAGCACTATATCCAATTCCACCATCAGTAATTGTAAATGCTATTACACCTTTAGTACCAGATGTTTCTATAGAACAAGTTGCTGCAGCACCAGTTCCACCACCACCAGTAATTTGAATCATTGGTGCTATCGTATAACCATATCCTGCATTTGTTATTAAAACTTCTCCTACTGAAGTTGTTCCACCAAGTGTGGTTAAAATTCCAACAGCAGTTGCAGTACCACCAGCCACGGGAGATGGTTCAAATGTAATTGTTGGTGGACTGGTAAATCCAGTTCCATCATTATTTAAGAAGAATTCCCTTACATAATTTGTATTAATAACAGCAGAAGAAGTTGCAGTTTTTCCAAGTCCAATCAACTTAAGTGTAGTGATAAATCCTTCTTCTTCAACCTGACTGTCAATTGCATCAATAGAAGTATCAATAACTTCATCCTCATATTCGAAGAGTTCACATTTTAATAGGAAAACATAATTTTTACCTAATTGATAAAATGGATCTTCGTGCTCAACAAATTTTACTTCAAATAATCTTTGTCCTAATGGAAAATATATTAAATCCCCTTCTCTAGGTCTATTTGCTATTATTATTTCACTATCTGTTTCACTTTCAAGGAATGGTGAAATAAAATCCTCAAACCTTTCTCTAGATATTGTGAGAGTTAGTTCATCTTTTATAGACAAACCAAATTTGGTCATAATATCTCCCTGACCAGAATATCCCTCATATGTATTCACATACGCTTCTAAAGTATATGAATCATCAAATTTAGATGCTTGAATTTCGCGAAATATAGAATCTCTATTAACAACTTTTCTTGGTAGATATGTAACATCTACCCCATACATTTTTAATTGCTCATTAATAAGCTCCTGTATCAATCTCTGTTCAGATTGAGCACCTTGAAGAAAGAAGGGATTTAACGCCATTATCCTATCATATCAAGTGGTGGAAGCTCATATTCAAGTGACATTCTTTGCTTCAAATCTTCCAATTCTTTTTCAGCATCATCATACATTTCTCTACCATTCAACTCAATTCCACCTGGAAGTTTAACACCTTTAAATTTAATTAAATTTTGTCCCCATTGTCTTTTAATAGTTGATGTTAGATACTTTTTAAGAAAACTATCATTATAAACACCAGTTGCTGTTGAAGGATCTAATGCCCGATAACAATCTATAACAAAGAAATTATCAACGCTTTGGGCACCCCAATCAATATCAATATATAACCTATCCTGCCTTTTATTATACCTAACTTGTTTATCTGGAGTTAAAAGATAATCTATATCTTCCAAATAACTCTTTGTCATTGCATATTGCATTAATTCAATTGAATTAAAATGGTATAAATCATTTAAAAATAATTGATATTTAATACTAAACATTCCACCAGAAATAGAGCTGGTATCAAATTTAAATATCTTTTCTATACCTATTACTGAATCTGGAACTTGTATAAAGTTTGAAGTTTCGTAAAATTTAGAACTAACTGTACCATAACCATCTACATTCGTAGAATTTGCAGTAGTAGTTACAATACCAACCCCAGAAGTACCATTTGCTTTTCCTCTATCAATATCATCTTGACTAATCTGATATTTCAAGAACATTCTTTCAACACCATCAAAATGACGTTCTTGAAAATATTGTAAGGCATCATCAACTAGATCATCTAACTGATCATCGTCTATATTAATTTCTAATACTGGTGCTCCTAAACGTCTTAAACAAAAATCAATTAATCCTTGACGTGTTGACGGTTTTGCCATTAATCAACCTCTGATTCCTGAAATGCCTCTTTACTCTTTTTTACTTTTGGTGTGGGAGGTCCTTTTGCATCCATTAATTGCATTAGCAATTGTTCCTTTTCCTTTTCAAAATCTTGAGATAGAGTTGCTAATTTAGCTTCTAAAACAACATTTTGATTTGTTAGTTGTGCTATTTTATTTGAATACATAGCAACTAACACATTCACATCAACTTCAGAATTATCATTATTTGGCATAATTTAAAACCTCTCTAGAACGTTCCCCCATCGATTGTAGTAGTCCACATGGGCTTATCAGTGTATGTAGTCGAAACATTTGTAGGTGTTCTACCAGTAGGAGAACCATCTTCAGAAAGAGTATCTGAAGTATTAAATGTTCCTGTTACACCAATCAAAGTTACAGTATTACTAGCAGATGTGCTAGTTTTAACCATACCATATCTATTTGTTCCCTGTAGGATTTGATCTCCAGCAGCAAAGGTATGATTACCATCCAATGTAAGTACAATTTCAGTCACAGCAGTCATTACCTGATTTGAGGTAAAGGTTGCTTCACTAGGAGCATTGGTTGTTGATGTTAAACCAGATGCAGTGTAATATGCAACACCATGAGTTTTAAAATCGCCAGTTTGATGATAAAGACCTTTAATATCTAAGTATCCTCTAATACCACTTACAGCACTATTAGTGATTGTGGCATCAGGAATATAAGTCCAAGAACGAGCTGGTGCACCACTCTGACCATTTGTATCACCATCAACATAACCATAAAAACCTATCTTAGTATTTGCTGTTCCAGAACTAGTATTATAGTTAAAGGAAATACCACGATCAGTATTTGTATCATATGCATGGGTAACTGTTACTTGTGTTGTTACTGCAATACCAGCAGTAGTTACACCATCAATAAAGACAGTTCCCAATCCAACACCAGATCCTGGTGCAATATATGAATAAACTGTTGTTGTACCTGCACCTGGTAATCCAGCTGCACTTAAGGTATCACCTGTATTAATACCAACAATTGAATCAAGTTGAATTGAAGAAACACCAGTACCAACAGCGGCCATAGTGGTTCGCTTACTGGTTACATCACCTAACTTAAAAATAGTCTCATTAGATGAAACTTCTGTTGAGTTAACAGTAGTTTGAGTACCATCAACTTGCAAATCACCTTTAATAACAACAGTACCTTCATTACTTAATCCATCGGGATATGGATCAAGATACAGTACATTACCAGTACCAGATTTCGTGAAGATAGTATTTGATGAAATACCAATAGCACCAAAACTACCACCAGGTATGGTTACTGCGTTATTAAATACCCAATCAACACCAGTTACATGAACCTTATCATCACCATTTTCGTTAAATTCAATCTTAGAATCTCTACTATCACCAAAAGTTAAGAATTGATCATCGGGTATTATAACTTCACCACTTCCATTTGTTCTTAATATAATATCACCATCAGTATTATTAGATTGGATACTATTTTCAGTACCCGATCCACCAAATGTTAAATTACTTGCTGACCACTGGTTAACTCTGGGTAGGTTATTAACAATACCTCCACCACCAGGATTACCAGAGGAATTCCTATCCATAATAGGAATAAATCCATTGGCTGCAACAGATGCATTAGAACCACCTTCAACAACACCTGGTGCATTATTGATTAAATCGGTATAATACTTACCACCAATTTCTATTGGATTATTACTAGCATTACCAACAAACAGTCTCTCACCTTTATCTCCTTGAGTACCTGCTCCAATGGTAACACCCAACTCACCATAATTTAGATTACCTGCTCCTGGCGCGGTATTACCCGTCGATCTTTTAATACGTACAATACTTGCCATGGCTTACCAATTCCCTCCGTTTATGTCCAAGTTTTGTGTAGCTCCTGGTGTTAGTTCCAAAGTTGCGTCCCATTTACTTGTATTTGCGTTGTATACGAGAACCATTCCGTTCTGTAAACCACCACTCACGTCAACATCACCTAAAGCTGAAACAGTAGAGGAAGAATCACCAGAAAACGCAGACACAACTTTAGTGGCATTCTGTTGCCCTACTCGTGTCGGTTGATTTACTTTTACTTTAATATCTGCCATCTATACGATGAGATTTCAGGATCTAAAATATATTTATACTCAAGTGGGGTTAACTAATTCTTTAAGTAATGACTTAATTTCCTCAATATCAGATTTCATCTTATCCAATTCTTCTTTCTCAGATCTCTTTTTATTTCGCATTGAGATATACTGATTATACTGTGAAGTATCAGTATTAATTATTGCGCCAGTTATTTCATCACGAAATAGATCTGAATGACCTTCTACCGGAATCATTATGCTAAAGCGATAGCTCTTAAATCACGTATTCTTGGTGCAGTTGCTTCATTAGTACCACTCATTACAATCTTAATTATAAATCCATTAAATTCCTGAAGATCATTTGCAGTATATTGATATTGTAGATACTCATCATCTCCACTTGCTCGTACTTTAGCATCGGATGAACCATCAGATACTGCCCTATTAAGAGAGTTACTATTAATACTTAAATCAATAACAGTATCTCCAAATCCATCACCATCAGTATCCCTTAGATTATCATATCCTGGGAATAATTGGAAACTTTGCTCAATTTCACTAGAATCTGTTGAAAATAGCTGATAAAGAACTCTAATATCACTCGTATCACTTCTATAAGAATTAAGTACAACTTTTAATGAGGTTGCTGGTTGTGATAAATTAACTTTCTTTGAAATATAAATTGAAGAATGTGGATCTCCCTCAATCAAATTCACTCTAGAATCTTTAGTATAATCTGAAATTGGTTTATTAAGTCTATTTCTATTAAATACAAATGTTGCTGCTTCTGAAAGATCAATAACAGGTGAAACATTAGTATCAGAAGTTTCCATTCTTATTCCAAGTGTTAAAGATTTACTACTTGGTAATGTAGTAAGATAATTAACCTCATTAACTCTAGAAGCCACTATTCTTGGTGTAGAGAACTCATTAACTTGATTTAATAATACAGGTTCAAATCCCTGATCTGCAAATGGTGATTCCTCTCCACCAGAACTTGTTCCACTAACTGTCCTGATATTAGCAGAAATATTAGTATTCTGTGGAGTAATAGTATTAAATTGTGGGATAATTTCATTAAATTGAATATTTTTAGTTGCCCTACAATCTATTCCACCTAATGATCTTTCCTCAGAGAAATTAAGCATCTCTTGATTGGAAGATTTATCACTTGCATTAGGTTGTGAAGATGTTCTTAGGAATTTCAATCTATAACTATCCATATTATTAGGGATTGTTAAATCATAAAGTTGATGATGCTTATTAATTCGTGTTAGAGAAACTCTATTAAATTCATATTTCTGAACTGCATCATTAATAGCATGATTTCTAGTTATAGATTCATTTAGACCTCTATTTACAATAGTAAGTGTTCCTGAACCAAGAGCATTATATGAAATAATTTCATCATTAACAATTACATAACCTGGATTTGTTCCGCTTACCTTCCTACCCTCAAATTTATCAAATCCTGTAGTGTTTGCAACAGATATAGTTGTATTTGTAGAAACTATATCAGCAGTTAATTTTATTGAAGGTGTATTTGGTTCAATACCATTAAGAGTTACAATATGATTACTCTTATGATGCATTCCATGATTATAATGATTAACTTCAAAAACATTACCTTCATATAGAGAATCTGTAACATAGGATTCATAATAAGTAGCGGTTCCTCCTACAGAAACCCATGTACCAGCGCCATCACGATAATATAAATCTTGACCAGCACCGAAATTTTGTCCACTAACATTAGTTAAGAATATAGTATCAACAGTTGGTACTGAACTTACACTTATTAATGCATCAGAACCTCTAGTCATAGAACTTGTAGAAAGACCAAGAACATCTCCTACTTTATATTTTGTACCAGTATTTGCTATAGCAACATTATCTATTTTATTATTTGTAACAACTACAGTTGCAGTTGCATTCTCACCAACACCAGTTATTGGATAAAGAGGTACATTTGAATATGTGCCATTTGAATATCCAGTACCAACATTGGAAGAAGTAATAATTCCAATATTTCCACCAAGATACTCAACAACCCCATTAGTGTTTACATCACCATCACTACTATTTGAAATTTGTGCTCCTGGAGCAAACAAAGAAGGTCCTTCTTGAAGAGGAATCAATTGTGCCGATGTTTCAATACCAACAACCAATTTTCTTGGATATGTTGTAATTGGATTATTTGTCAGTTTAGGTAAATTATCATCTTTAGAAATATAAGTACTTCCAATAGAAATATTTGGATTATTAAAATATGCAGTTCCACTAGTAGATGAGAAATTAGCCTTATAGAACTTAAACTTCAAATCCTGATTTATATTAGATGACCAAACAGATCCATTTTGGGGTTTATATAAATTACCACCAGTATATTGATTCGAATAAATTACTTGCTGTGCATTTGGATATGATTGTGTAGCAACAGTTGCTTGATTTGATTCTGCAATCCATACTTTATGATCGTCAGAAGAAGGAGAGATTATAGAGAGTGAATACTGCTTCTCTGGTTGCAGATATAAAGGTGATGGAAACTTAACATTAGTTGCTGTATCACCATTAGCAGAAGTAGTAATTCCTGAAGCAGGAATCATTACTCTTGCAAAATCTTGTACTAATTTATTCTTTGGTTGTCCACCAATATCAGTCTCTCTGATTTCTACAAATACTGGTTCTGTAGTATCTTTTTCTGCAAAATAAAGATCAACTCCAGTTAAGAATCCACCACTATTATCTGTTCTAAATGTTTGAGATAATGGATCTCTTCTAATAACACTTAATGGTAATGATGAAGGAGATTTTCTAACAACAATACTTTCTGTATTAGATGAAGAATCTACAATTCCAGTAGAATGGAAAGTTGTTTCAGTGAATGTAGTTGTTGCTGAATTAGTAGAACTTGAAGTTAACTTGAATGTCTTAGATCCAACATTTACCGCAACAGGTGGTGCTGGATTTGATAGAGGATCTCTAATAAAGAAGCATCCAATTAGATCACCAATAGAATCAGTAATTAATGTTTGAGGATTAACTGTTGCTTGAGCATTACTAGTTTCGCCAACTAATTTTGCACCTGATGGAACATATCCATAAAATCTACCATCTGCATTATCTGAAAGAGAATAAGTATCAACATTAATTACTGATGATGAAGCAGAATAAGTAGTTCCTAATGATAAAGAAGTTGAATATGGATTCTCTGTATATGTCGTAGTTGCATTATTATAAGAACCAGTTTTATGATTTAAACTTGAAGATCTAAAACATCCTATTTTCTTATCATTTAAATAAACACTAACATTTTCACCTACTTGGAAAACTCCAGTTACCATAGTAATTGCAGTTAATTTTGGTATGAAATCAACATTTCCATTTCCACCAAAGAATGAATAATAACTTGTAGATGGTTGTAAAGAACTTGCTCTAAACTCAATATTTCTTGATCTTAACTTATTACTAATAGATGAACTTGAAATTAAATTATCTAGATATAAATCAGTCCAATTACTTTGAGTTTGTAAAGTAACTCCAGTTTCAGGATTAATTGTTCTTGCCCATGTATCAGAAGATGGAGTTAATTTTACAAATCCATTATAATTTGCTACATTAAATGGATTAACCGATTGTTTCTTTGTGGCAAAATTTTGAGATAAATCAGTCCAAGAATTTTCAGAATAATTCAATGTTATAAGATCACCAGTTTTTTTGATATTTGGATCCAATAAAGCAAAATCTGATGAATAATCTACAGTGCTAGAATTAACAGTTAATGCTGGTGAAATTTGTCCTTTTAAAGAATCTACACAATTATCTGATCTTAATTCTTCATTCTTAGTATCAATACAAACTTTAGTATCAGAATTTTCATTGTCAATAAAATTATTATTTTTAAAACTATCTACAAAGAATCCAGACTTAAATCTGTCTATACCATCAGCATCTCTAATTTGTAATGTTTTAGTATCTAATTCTAAAAGTGTTAAAGAAGTTAAGTCTTCAAGATTTTCTATTCTATTTTCTAATTCTCCAATATCTCTCATAGTATATCTCTTATTTTCTCTAAAAGATTTTGTTATACTATTTGTATCATAAAGATATGCTGGCAAATTAATTTGTGCAATTTCCATACCTTCTTGAATAGAAGATGGTGGTTTTGGATGATCAGAAGATACACCCTTTACAACAGATAACTCAGAATCTTTATTAAGAACTATTGAATCAATTCTTGGCAAATAATAAGAATACCCAACAACAGAACTTTCATTAGAAGCAACAACTAATGTTGGATTAGATCCAGCAGCTTCAAAAGATCTAGATTGAAATGAAAATGGTGAATATATTGTACTACTAAAATCAGCAACTTTTGGTCTAAAATCAAGAACATCTGATGCCCTATTACCACCATTTAATGTAGGTATATCATTTTTATATCTACCATCACCATAACTATCAACAGTATAAACATCACCACTATCATTATCTGGTACAGAATAATGATCAAAAATAACAGTTAATGGTCGTGAAGGAATTGCAACATTACCCTTTCTAACGATTCTAGAATAATCATAATATTGTTCTCTTTGACCTTTATCTAAGGTATATTCTTGCGTTTTATCGATATAGTTTCCTTTTGTTACTGCAATAGGAATAGAAGAAATCTTTGATTCATCAAATCTTACAGTTTCATTTATAACAAATTTAGAAGAGTTTAGATAAACAAATTCAATTTCAGATGTAGATTTTCTAGTAACAATCCGTCCAACTGCTCCACTAGTAGATCCTGTTATTTTCTCACCAAGAACTGATGCAGAATTTAAATTAAGACCACCAGGGAATGTCAGTGTATCTAATTGAACACCATTAACACCTACAGCTTCATAAACTGCTACTACATTAGCAACATCTGGTTTATTGAGAGAAATCTGATTATCTTCTATTCTCAAACCATGATAAACACTTGTTGTTAATCCAGTAGCTGTAGTCTGACCATCAATAACAGTTACTGTATTAACGCCAACACTAGTTTTAGTTATATCAAGTTTTGCACTTCTTTGAAATAGTTTATTCTTATTTGTAATTACATTCTTATTGACAGTTACATTAACTCTTACATTAGTTTGATTTACAACTAATCCACTAAATACCACATTTTGTGAATTATTACCTAAAGTAACCTTTTGATTATCTAGTGTATCTACAACACCATCAGAATAATGAACTGAATATCTACCTACTTGATATGGTTCAAAAGATCCATCTGTTATGCCAACATCAGCCAAAGTAACAGTCATTGCACCAGTATCAGATGTTGCTTTTCCACTTGCTTGACGTTTTACTGCAAGTGTAGAACCAGCAAGATCAACTTCAGATACATTTTTTGAATTTAATGGTGCATATAATTGCTTCTTATCATCACCTTGTATATGAGGAACTGCAAATTGGAATGTTCCTTTATAATCATTGCCAGCTGTGGGAAGAGCACCATTTAAATGATTGGCTACAGTAGTAACTGCAGTAAGAGTCGCTGTAAGACCATCAGATGAGATGCTGTCAACTTTATTATACTGTAGTTTTGTATTTCCTGGTACAGTATAAGAAATAATAGCATCATTTTTTATGCCAGTAAAATTTCTTCCAGTAACTGTTGCAATTCCAGCATTATTAATCTGAATTATATCGTTAGAACTAAATCCTTTTGGAGTCATTCCATGAAGAACAGTATCCGCTGCAAAAGCAGTAGTTAATCCAGTAGAACCGCTAGAATTAGGATTATTTTGTCCTTCTGCATCTCCACCTTGATATACTGATTTAATGTCTTCTACGCTATATTGTTTAACTGCTGTAATAGTTCTAGTGTGTTCTAAAGTTTCATTAACAGAAACCCTCTCACCAACTCTAAAAGAACCTGATGTTTGAACTAAATTATGATTATTTCCATTTGAGCCACCAGATACAGAATATCCAGATGCACCACTACTTAAACCTTTAATATAAGCATCTTTTGGCAATTCTTCATTAGTAGAGTTTGCACTTAATGTTAAATTAGTATAAGTTTGGATATCCCAAAGATTTAAATTCCACTTATTAGAGTGCCATGTTCCACCTCCTGTATTATTAATTGGAGTTATTGAATATACCCTTGCTGCACCTATAATATTTCCTGATGTATAATGAGTTGTAGAAGTTCTCCTTTGACTGTTTAGTGAAACTGTAAAATTATTATCAATACCAACACGAGGAGTTCCATGCACATTATCAATCACCAAAGTATTGCCCATTTCAAATGGAACTGATGAAGTGGCAATCTTTTTAGTATCTCTTGGTTTTTCTACATCTAATATAGTAGAAAGTGATTTATCAACATCAAATCCTTTAACATATGCCTTTCCTGGAGAGACTTTTACTGCTAAAAGATCGTCTGATGGTGTATTTCCTTGATCTGTTTTTTGATCTGAATAAAAAATACCATCTGAATCTATTTTATCATTCAAAGATTCATTAACTTCAATACTAAATGGATCTACTATATAATCTCCAGACTCTTCATATGTTCTTTTTGCAATATATTCTTTTATTAAAGAATAATTATCAGTATCTTGAATTTTCTTAACTACACCATTTGTTACTCTAAGAACTTCTACAAAATTCTTATCATCAAAATCAGTTAAAGTCTTTTTCGAAAGAGTTGCAGAAATTTTTAACCTATCTGCTCCTGGAGCAGCATAATTTGAAAATCCTCTAGCATTATCATATAACGTAGGATCTTCTTGTGAGGTTACAAATGACTCAATAACAGATAAACCAACTCTATATGATGGTGTATTAGTATACTGATCAAGAATAATTGTATGATCATCAACAGTTACAAAATGTCCTCTAAGATAATAAACACCCTCAGAAATAGATACAGCAGAAGCTATTGAAGAAGCACCCGAATCTATTAAAGTTGCAAAAGTATCGCCACTATTAATAGTTGTATTTCCATAAGTTAAATTCTCTTGAAGAAGTAAAGATTCTCCATCTGTAAACTGATTTATTTTAAAATTATTATCTGAAGTTATATACTTTACATATATTGTATAATCATCTGTTGTGGATTCTACATCAGTAATTACATTCTGAACAACTGCAGTTAATTGAGAAGTTTGTCCTTTTATCTTCTTACCAATTAACTCATTAAGATATAATCCAACACTTAAACCAACATGTGTAGGATTTAACTTAACTGCATAGTATAATGAATTATATGTTACATTTCCTGGAATTACTACAGATCCATCTTTGAAAATATTATTACCAAGAGATTCAATCTGATTTTGTAATATCGATTGAACAGTCGTTAATTCTCTAGATTGAACTGGAAATCCTGGCCTAAAAAGAACTCTATAAAAATTTTGATTTGCATCAAAATCATCATAGTATGGAGATACATTAAGATTGGTTTTTTGTGACATCTGCCTTAGAATTCCAGTATGATTTTAATGTCTTCTTTTTGCCTAGCATTTCTAGAAACTCTAGGTCGATTATCAATATAGATAATTTCCCCAGATCCTTTATTTATCTCAGGACTTGAAAGACCATTTATAAATTGAATATCCAAATTTACTGTCTTTGTAGAAGTAATTGCTGTTGTAACACCCGTAAAATTAGCATCAATTGATCCACCAAAATTATTATCCGATGATACTGCCCCACCAGTAGAACTAAAATTAACTGGAGTTGCTTCCGAAACAACTGTTTTAGAATCAGTTTGATCGTATATGGATGGGTGATAATATAAAGATCTATCCTCATAATACTTCAAAACTTTTGTTGAAGTGTCATAGGATGCAACATAACCAGTAGCAGTTCCGACACCAGTTACAGTTTGATAAATCTTATTCCCAGGAACAGCATCAGTAGCATTTGATACTGATGACATTTTAAGACCACTTAGATTTGAAAACTGATTTTCGGTAAATACCGAACTCGCTGTTCCAGCTAAAGTTGGATTTTTAACAATTCCAATTTGAGCAAATCTAGTATCTACAGGAAAATCCTTCGTAGAATCATCAAAACGAGCATAAATTAATACTTTATCTGTTCCCAATTCATTATATAAATCAAATCCATGTCCCCTAGCAGGTGGAATAATTGGAATCAATTGAGCAAAGGAAGTTGCTCCTGAATTAATAGAAGATAAATCAACTCTACCGTAAGAATAATTTTTACCCCCAGAAGAAACCTTTGCGCTTTCTACTTTACCACCAACAACATCAACAATAACCTTTGCTCCAGTTCCATCACCAATTATATTTAATTCACTATTTGTTGTATTATAACCTGCACCTTGTTTTTTAACATAAACTTTTTTAATTTGATTTTCATTAACTAAAGAATCGCCATTTTCCCTAATTGGTTGAATTTGTGAATCTGTAGATGTTGCCCAATCATTAGGAATTGGAATATATTCAATTGCATCAAATTTAATAATATCACTAGGTGCTACTGTAAAAAGATATTTCCACTCATAACCATCACCACTTTCTCCAGCTCTAGATGGTTCTAAATCAATAAAAGTTGGTTCATCTTGAGAAAACTTACCTAATGGTTGAGCTTCCGAAGATCCATTATCAATACAAACATAAACTCTATAATCACTATTCATCACATAGTAATTAGCATCATATAATCTAGTAGAATTTGTTTGTGGGGATGGATTTGAAACACTATAATCATGCCTATACATTTCATATATGGTTCCAGACTTCCAATCAACCCTTCTAACCAATCTCCTTACATCATTCGTGGTAATTTTCTTACCAAAAATCATCGTATCTTTAACATGACTAAGATAGTCAAGATTATCTACAGGCGCAGGGGTATTAGAGTCCCAATTAGTAGATCTACCGTATCCAACAACTGAAGGATTTGGTAGACTTAGGAACACATAGTAAGAATTATTGAGATTGCCTACTGAATCTACAAAATTACCAGCATTTAGTATTCTAAATTGATCTGTAACAATAGCAGCCATATTACTAGCTTTTTTCTATATTTATAAACTAAGATTCAAGATCTTTTTTTAAGGATCCCATATCTCTTAAACCATAACCACGTCTCTGGATTGTTGGGTATGTTGTTAATCCAGAATTAACTGTATATCCAGTAACTGCAAGTCCAATAGGATTACTATTTCTAGTAAATCCAGATAATTTACCCCAAGAGAATTTTCCAGAAATCACAGTACTTATGCCAGAAATGTCATTAGTATTATTAGGAATTCCTGTAGTAGTTATACCAGTATCTACATTAGATGTAATAATTCCAGTTAATCCATCTCTACTTATAGCATGTATCCTATAAACATTATCTGCAAAGGTTGTTCCAATTCCTACTATGGTAGTATTACCACCACCATCAACAGAAGTTACCCCATGTCCAACAGAAGTATTAGTAATAACAATTGGAGTATTAACAACTAAATCATCAATTTTATCAGTTCCCTTATACTTAAGGAAGAATGTAAGTCCCATAGGATGATTAATACCAACACTAGTTGTTATTCCAGTAACAATTCCACTGAATCCCTGTACAAATCTAATTCCAGAAATTTTCTCACTAGAAGTAGCAGTTATAGGAGCTAAAATAGATGGTGGATTTGTTGAAGTATAACCAGATCCTGCAGCAACAACTACTGGAGATGTAATTGTTCCAGCAACAGAAACTGTTGCGGTTGCAGTTGCTTGGGTATGAACTTCAAACTTACCAAGATTAAATTGTCTTACAAGTATTGAACTATTAGATGCATTTGTGCTTATAGAAACAACATTACCAAGTAGATGATCTGTAGATATTCCTGTTATAGTTACACCAGATCCTATAATATTAGTAACTGGTTCAACAGTCTGTCCTAATTTAATTCCTTCAGTTACAATACCAGTGATAACATCAGATCCTATACCTAATGTACCAACACCAACATATGCAGATTTAAAGAATGTACCAATACCCATTGGTGGTTGAGAAATCTTTAATGCTATCGATCCTGGAGTATACTTACTACCACCATTACCAATAACACTAATTGAAGAAATGGTACTAGAAGAGGAAACATTAGCAGTTAAAGCTACAGCTACAGGATCTCCTGTTGGAACTATTACTCCATCTACATCAGCAATATCAGTTGAAGATTCATTCTCTTCATAATTAAAGAATTGTGCATCATCAACAAATATTGAAGTATCAGTATCTGTAACATTTCCAATAATCCTTGCTGTTGGGAATACCATTCCTTCTAAAGAATCTCTTGTTTTATGATGAGGATTATCGTTAATTAATAAATCTCTCTTCTGTTTAACCCAGTCTATAGGTTTATAATTAACAGCATCTATTCCATCACCAAGATAAATTCCAGTTTCTACTTGGTCAGAAGATACAATACGAGAAAGAATTCTTGTATCCTGCCCAACAGTATCGGAAATACCATCATTTTTGTTTATCTGTAAATCATCACCAATTTTAACAATTTCAGTAATATTAGTTTCAAGACTATCTGATCCAGAAGTTCCTCTATAGAAGAATATATCAATAGCATCATCCTTCAATGGTGGATGTGTAAATGTAAATGTTGTACCTCCAGTAAACTCATAAGCAACCTTAGGTTCTTGCATAACACCATTAATATAGATCAATAAAATAGTATCAAAATCAATTAGAGAAGCATTAGAATCTGAAGGATCTCTCTCAAAACTTAATAACTGACTATTCTTATAGAGTGGGAATCTAGTTCTTGCACCATTTTGAAGTGTCTTAATACTATCAATAAAGTCAAACTCTCCTAATTGCCAAGATGAGAATGAATCACTAAATGTTTCTTCAACAGAGAATTTAAGTGGTGTACGTGGTGCTCCAACAGGAGATGTTCCAACATTTACTGTAAATGTATAAGTACTTGCTGTTGAAACTCCTAACTGCTTATTATCACTAGGATCTCCAGTATTAGATCTGCCAACATCAACTATAATTGAAGTAGTACTTGGTACTAATTTAACATCTAATGCTTTACCATATATTGGATCAGTTGTTCTTGGATAAGCATGTTCTGTAGCATGAGCATCTTTAGCGCATGTAAAGGTTAAAGATTCTAATCCAATACCAACAGTATCACTGGATGTTATACCATGAGCATTAGCAAACGTTAAGGTTAAAAGACCAGTTGAAGGGGCATATGATGCGCCTGATGGGGTTGTTGTACCGCTACCCGTAATAGAAACAGCACCACTTGTTGCGCTTACAAATGTATGAGCATCTCCTGTGCGTGGATATGCATGATTAGTAACGTGTCCATCCTTACCGCAAGTGAATGTTAAAGAATTAGTAGCAATTCCAACAAGATTACCTGCTTTAATATCATGAGGATGAGTTGTTATGATTACCAAATCACCATTATGTGGGTTATAATTAGATCCAGAAGGTGTGTATTTAACAAGAGTGGATACACCAACGTTTACAGAGATTGAAGTATGCCCTGTTGCACCAATACCAATCTGTCTACCATGTACAGGGTCTGTTGTGCGTGGGTATGAATGTTGTGTTGCATGTGAATCCTTATCACAAGTGAATACTAGAGATTCAGTAGCAATACCAACAATTGCTGTCTTATTTGCCCATCTAAATTGTCCGTCTGCTCTTACAAACGTATGAACACCAACAGTTGAATCATTAGCAGGTCCAACATTAACTTGGAAAGTATTAACACCAACATAATCAACTGGCAACCATTGCTTCCCAAGTCTATCCTTATTCAACGTATTTCTTGGATATGCGTGTTCAGTAGCATGAACATCCTTAGCGCATGTAAATACTAAAGAATTTGCAGGGAACTGAATATAATCACCAGAAGACATTCCATGAGAAGTACTTTCAAAATCAATTACTCCGTTTGTAGGATTATATGTACATGTTGTTATTGAGCGAGTAAATGCTGTTGTAAATCCATGATTAGCACCAACATCTAATATTAACTCTCCAGTTGCAGCTGTATATGTTCCAATAGAAACTGGATTATTTACAATCGTTGATACACCAACATTAACAGTAAGTGTTTTTAATGTAGTTGCTCCAATTGCTACATTAGCAAGTCCATGTATTGGATCACCTAGACGAGGATATTCGTGTACACTAGCATGATTATCTCTAGAGCATGTAAATGCTAATGTTGTAGTTGTAATACCAATAGTATTACTACCAGCAGTTAAATTATGATTGGCAGCGAATGTTAATATTAAATTACCTGTATTGGCATCATAAGATGCTACTGTAGGTGTTAATGTAGTTCCACTACCCCAATCTCCAACACTAACACAATTAGTATTTTCTGGTCTTGGTACAAAGGTGTGGGTGTAATTACCACCAGTAAATGCTGCTCCTGCTGTTGCGTTTATAAAGGTATGATTATATTGTCCACCAGTAAATACTGCGTCTGTAGCAGCAGTTACAAACTTATGATTGTATCTTTCTCCAATTATATCTGCAGCGGTAACTAATCCAACAGGTTGGAAATTATCACCTCTCATGAATGAATATCCTGGTTTTGTAATTTCAAATCTGGATACTTCAAACAATGATGGATTACTTGGTTTCTTCTCAGGTAAAGCAGATTGTCCTACAGCATAAGTAACAATACCAACAAGAGTTGAAACCGTTGATTGAACTTTTGCACAATCAGTAGAAGTATAAACACCAACCTGTTGTGATGTAGCACCTAAGATAGTCTTATCAAATACCTGTTTTGTTCCACTATACAATGCTGTTGATATTCCTACATTAAATGTAATTGTATCCCCTTCAGTAGAAGCAACTGCAACTAACTTATTATGGAATGGATCTGTTGTACGAGGATATAGTGCATCAGAAGCATAATAATCTCTATCACATCTCCATGTCATTGATTCTGTAGAAATTCCAAGTACTGTACGTGCTTTTTCAATACCATTTGCTGTTGCGCTTACAAATGTATGAGCAGAAGCAATACCAGTAGATCCAACATTAACCCATATTCTATTTGATGTTCTTTGAGTAACTGTTAACCACTCACCACTAGATGGATCTGAAGATCTTGGATAAGAATGCTGTGATCCATCTTGATCTAAAGCACATGTGAATGTTAAAGAATTATCCTTAATTCTAATTCTATCACCAACTGCACAACCATGTGATGCAATAGTAAGTCTTAAAGATCCTGTTGATGGAGCATAAGTTACTGCAGTAGGAGTATTTAAAGTTTGTGGTCCAAGTATTGTATGTCCAGAACCAACATTTGCAACTAAATTACCACTTTCTGCATTATATGTTGCAGTTGTAATACCTTGATTTACGAGTGTAGATACTCCAACTTGAACTGTAAGTTGATGAGGAGCAGAACTTGTTGCAGAAATAACATCTATCTCTTTTCCAGAAACAGGATCTGTTGCGCGAGGATAACCATGTTGAGTAGCATGATTGTCACCTTCACAAGTAAATGTTAATGAATGATTAGTAATCTTAATTTTATCAGAATTAGTAATTCCATGAGCATTAGCAAATGTTAGTGTTAAAACACCAGTTGAAGGAACATATGCTGCGCTAGAAGGTGTTGTGTTTCCTCCACCAACCTTAGTAACAGCATTATTTGCTGCGCTTATGAATGTATGGGCATAATTACCACCTGTCTGTAATGCATCAGCATCAGATATTACAAACTTATGCTTATACTGAGCACCAGAACCAACACCAATTGGTTGGTTAGCTAATGCTAGAATTGCCATATCTCTTGCTTGCTGGAATGCATATATTGTTTCTTGCTCTTCTCCAGCAACATGAGCACCAGTTATATAAAGATTTGCAGCATCTACAGTTTGATCATTTCCATCAAATTGTGTGTTATGTGCAACAGCCTCTAATACATCAGCAACGTCATCTATGCAATCTTGATTAGTAACAGATGAATTTGTGTTATATTGTGGAATAATAGTTGTTCTTGTTGTAGCAGATCCAACATTAATAGTGAAATCTGTTCCAGTACCAACAGTAATTGCTCTTGTATTACCAACCCCCATAGGATCAGTTATACGAGGATAACTGTGCTCAGATTGGAAATTATCTAATCCACAAGTAAATTTCAAGGATTCAACATCAATGCTAACTGTATTTCCATTTGACATACTATGAGCAGATGCAAATGTTAATTTTAAAACGCCTGTTGAAGGAGTATAGAATGCATGATTTGGTGTTAATGCAGATCCGCTTGGGCTAACTCTGTTTATAGATCCTGCAGTTGCAGATACAAATGTATGTGGATAGTTGCCAGTATACTTCTCTAGCATTCTACCAACAGCAACTTCAGAAATTAATTTCTTATTATTTGTAATAAGAGTTGCTGCATCAGCATGTCTATTTGATTTTGGTGTTGGAATTGGACCTCTTAAGAATTGTCCAGCATCAACAGGTGGTGCAAGGTCGAGAGTCATCGACAATCCAATTCCTGTTAAAGTTGTTTGACCAACTCCTAATCTAGATACACCCGAAATAGATAAATCTTCATACTTAGGATTGTCTATATCAAATCTAGGATTTTTATATCCACTACCACCACTCTTAACATTAAATGTTAATTCACCACCCTTTCCAGATTGTGATTTTCCAACATTTACAGTAAACGTATTTGTTGTAACTGATGAAATACCCATTGCTGATCCATGAGCAGGATCAGTCGTTCTTGGATATGCATGTGATGTGGCATAATTATCCTGAGAACATGATAATGATAAAGAATTAGTATTAATTCCTACAATAGTACCATTTGCAATTCCATGTGAAGCAGAAGTTAATACTAGATCTCCTGTACCTGCGTTATAATCGGCGTGAGAGATGTTATAAGGTACATTTGTACTTACACCAACATGAACCATTAACTTCCTTGGTGTGTTCCATATAATCGCTAGTGATGAGTTTCCATGTACTGGGTCTGTTGTACGTGGATAAGTCTTTTGTGCAGAATGATTATCTCTATCACAAGTCATTGTTAGAGAATTGGTAGCAATTCCAATTGTATTACTACCTGCAGTTAAATTATGATTAGCAGCGAATGTTAAGATTAAATCGCCAGTAGATGCAGTATATCCTACTCCAGTAGGTGTTAACTTAGTTCCACCCCAATTATCTTTAGCAATTGCATCAGTAGCTGCGCTTACAAAAGCGTGTGTATGATCACCACCAGTATATGCTGCTCCTGCAACTGCAGAAACAAATCTATGTGGATATTGAGCACCAACTGTTGCTAATATAGTTGCTCCAATACCAGCACCACCACCAGATCCAACACCAACACTAATTGTATTAGTGGTTGTTGCAGTAATTGCTAAAGTAGCATTATGAGCAGGATCACTTGTTCTTGGATAAGTATGTTGGGTTATATGTGCATCTCTATCGCAAGTGAATGTTAATGAATTGGTTGCAATTCCAATAGTATTACCAGTCGTTAATCCATGATTTGCAATTGTTAATTTTAATACTCCACTATCTGATGTATATACTGCATCTGTAGCGGTATGAGTAGATCCAGTATTATCAGTAATAGAATTAACACCAGCAGATACAAACTTATGAACATATGCAACATCACTTATTCCTATTCCAATATTACTTGTATATCCTGATCCCCATGTCCCAGAAGTTCCAATACCAACAGATGTAATTGCTCCAGTTGAACTTAATGAAGCACTAACTGCTGCTCCAACTAATGGTGCATATCCCAATCCACCAGTAGATCCAATAGAAATAACTACACCACCTCTTGGTATCTGATTCTGATTAACATCATATTCGGATATTATTACATCATTACTATTTGCTGCAGTAACACCTGTAAAGGTAACGCTACCTATACCAGTCACTGCCATATCAGTAGGATCTGTGAATGTATAGTTATTTCCAGTATTATTCTCAGTATCTGGTGTTTGGAAAACATCGTTAATAAAGACAAGATTATTTCCTGCTCTCATATCAGATGCATATTCACTTTCCTTCCTAACAGTAAATGTTCTACCTATTCCATTAAATTCTAATGAAATATCATCATAAATCTGGTTACCAGTATAATCTTGTCTTAAATATACTCTACCATTAAAACTAGATTTTGGTGTTGGAAGAGCACTTGAATCTAATCTATTATTTGTTCCTCTACCATCAGGTGCTTCAGTAAACCATATCTTATTCCTAACAATATTAAATGAACCCTTATAAATTCTAATCGAACTTCCATCAGCATGTGCTGTTGCAGCAGTTCCAACAAATCCCCTAGTAACTTCAATTGTTGGGAATGTTCCAAGACCTGTAATTGGACCAGAAGGACTTGTTGCTAATCCAACATTATCAATTCTCATGAATTCATCACTAATCTTTAATAAATCTCTTGGTTGAATTGACGAAATGCCAGAAAGACCCATAAAGGTTACTGCAGCACCAATAGTTGAAGAATTATTTTCAAATCTAAAGTTTAAAGGAGTAAATGCTATAGGATATTGAGTAACACCATCAACTGTTATTAAAGCTTTCTCAAGCTTTTTACTCATTTCAAGTCGATGATAATTACCAGATCCAACAGAAGTAAATGTAAATCCTATTCCTGGTTTTTTAACTGTTCCCCCAGATGTTCCAGTAAGTTTGAATGTATCCTTAGAAAGTCTTATCGCATAAACTGTTGACGGGCATATATCAGTAGAAATACCAGTAGTATATGATGATCTAAATGTAGATGCTGTAGCAACATTAGATACTGTTGCTGCCCAATTAGTATCAGTTGAGTAATATGATCTACCAGCTCCTGCATTTATAGTAGATGATGCTGTAATCGAATTAATTCCAATCGCATAAATTGTACCTAAACTAGCACTATTTGCAGCAGAATGAATTCCAGCTCCTACTGTAAGAACTTCAGTATTTCCAATACCAGTAATAACAGAAGATCCACCAGAAACAACAGTACCCTCAAAATACGTATATGAAGTATCAATTCCAGTTATAGTTGTATTTGTTGGTAATGTATCACCATAAATCATTGCATTCTCAAGAATCTTAGTAGATACTCCTATTCCAGTAATTGTTGAGAATCCCGAAATAATATCTCCAGTAAATAAAGCTCCACTAGTAATTGTTGCTCCAATACTAACAGAAGATGGAGTTACACCTATTAATGTTGTATCTGGTGTATATTTTAATTCCTCTCCAGTCTCAAAGAAATGATCATTAACTGTAAAAACACCAGTGGATCTATTAAGTAAAGATGTGTTATTTGGATTAAAAGTTTTTTCATAAATTGGTATACCTTTATGAGTTAAATCAAAACTTAATACATCCTTACCAAATTCATTTACTGATCCATAGAATGCATTGGTAATATTTTCAATACTTGTACCATAATCAAGAGCAGGTGGTACATTATAATTGTCAATATCTCTGTATATAATTTGATTAAATGATCTAATATCAACATCATCTGAAGCAAATTCTGTATCAGGATAGAATTTGATTAAAGTATCTTCACCAAAAGTTTCAGTAGAAAATGTTCCAATACCAGTAGTACCAGCAGTACCAACAGACAAGAATTGAGAATGCTGACTACTACTTCTAACTTGATCAGAAACAACCAATAAATTATGAAGTGCTATTGTATTACCAACACTAACTCTAATTAAAGATTTGGAACTAAACTCTAATGTATTCTTATAGTTAAGAATAATTGCAGATGTAGAAATACCAGAAACAGTTTGGAAATTAGATTCCAATCTTGCACTTCTTTCTGCCCCATCATTCTGATCCTCAACCTTATACCTATAAGTTCCAATTCCACTTGTAGTAGATCCTATACCAACTGCTTTCGTTTTAACTGTTACATTATCTTCATCTCCATTTTTAAAGGAAAGTCTTAGAATTCCACTAGAAACATCTACTCCAAAAGTTCCAATATATCCACTACTAACACTATATGCACCAGTATCAAAATATGATTCTGCAATATGTGTATTAGTTCCGTCATAAAAACCAACTACTTCAAAATAATTTTGTCTATTAGTTGTTTCATTCTGAATATGAGCATTTGCATAAAATGTATCAATCTCACCAGAATTTACTACAAATACATCTGTACTAAATCCAAGTAAACCAGATCCAGATGCAGGTCCAACTCTTTCTGTTTTTGATGATAATCTAGTAAATCCAATACCAGTATAACCTATACCAATATTGAATGGGTTAGGTGAAAATGACTCCCTATAAACCTTCAAATTATAACTAAAATTATCTGGATCGTCGGGAGTAAATCTTAAAACAGGATTACCAACTTCTCCAATTTCTCCAGAGAAGGTTCCTAATCTCTTATCAGTAAATACTTCACCTTTATTCAAAGTATAAGTATTTTGATAATCATTCAAAATAACAACTTCACTTAATTGTGAACTTAATTTATCTTCATCACTTATCTGAACTAGGAACTTAGAATAAAAATCAGTAATTGGATATTCTACAGCGTCTGCATATCTTCTCTTATTGAATTCTGAGCTAGAAAACGCATCACTAATATCATCTATTTGTAAAACTCTATTTGTACTACAATTAATATAATCAGTTAATCTTCTATTTTTGAATACAATAAATCTAGTTGAATCTAAAGCAGGATTATAATCTTGAACTAAATCAAAATTATTAATAGTATCAACTCTTCTAAAGGAAACGAAATCCAATACAGGAGATAAGGATTGTGTCGATCCCATTGATACATTTCCTGTCGAGAAAATATCAATATCAGCAAAATTCTTCATCCCAACCGGATGAACCAATTTATTAATAGAATCCTTTAACGTCGAATATTCAACGCCACTCTTAATTGTATAGGCAAGATTTTGATAATAATCATTATCTGGTAATACCTGAAGATCATCATTCAGTTTACCAATACTATTCTTCCACCCAAATTCTTTCTTACTTGAATAATCTATATTAAATCTATTAGTAAGAGATTGAATATCATTAATCCTAGCAGAGTTTCCAGAAAGATTACCTTTTAAAACATCACCTTTCTTTATTTCATGTCTACCAGTAACTTTAATAAATGCTTTGTTTACAACACTAACCTTTAAATCAGTTAAAGTATCACCAATTGTAATAGGTTCCTCTAAATGGAATAAACTTGAAACTTTAGTAATTTTAAATGTCGGATAATTGTCTTCTTTAACAATTGAAGTAAATGTGTTTTGAGGTAATAAATCACCATTATCATCTACAATATTTCCAGCATTATCAGTAAATTCTCCAACATCATATTTCAATGTTGCAGGATTACTATTAATATACTCAGTTACCCTAAAGAAATTGTATCCATTATCTGAAGAATTAAATCCATTTCCTGGGGAAGTAGTATTACCTAGATTATCTGTAGTACTTCCTTTCTGTAATCCTTCAATAAAGATTTTATCATCAGCTTTAAATGGTGGTGTAATAAATCCAGCAACTGCTGGTGTCGTAATTTCAAGTTCTACAATACCATTGTTATATGATTTTATTTGAGAAACTTGAACACCATTACTATTATTTACTGCATATACTCTATGATCTACTGCATCTAATCCCTTTGGTTGATCAACAACCAAAACACTGTTTATTGAATTATTTGTTGTAGCAGTTGATGATTCTGGTTCAATTAAACCACTCTCAACCTTCTTACCAGTATATGAATTAACAAGTATAAGATTTGGTAAAGAAAGATAATTTCTACCACCACTTAAAACTTCAACACTTGTTACTTTTTCAGCAGATTCTAAAGTAAGATGTCTATTTACTTCAGCTTGTGGTCTAAGTGTTTTATCTGGAGAGTATTCAAATCCCTCATTAACTATTCTATACTTATTAAGATTACCAATATTTGTAGAAGTTGCTAAAACAACACCACTAGATCCTAAACTACCTCCAGTTCCTGTACCTAAACCAATTATCCTTGGAACTTTATCGTAATTAAATCCACCAGAAGTAATATTAAATTTACTTAATGGTCCAGAAGCAGTTTTAGATGTTGTTGTATATTTTAAATTATCACAATCATATTGACTATATTTTAATGATTCTGGAACATCCTTCAGAGAAACATAAAAATCTGTTGTTCCAATACCATAAACACTGTATTCATCATCATATGAACTATTTGTATATAAAATTTCAGAATAATTTGGAACAGTAGTATCTGGTTTAATTGCTACTCCATTCTTTTCAAAAGAATAATATAATTTGGTTGGTAAACTTTCATCATAAGTAATAGTAAATCTTGCACCAGAGGAAATTCCAATTATTTGTTCTTGTACAACACTAAATGATGAAGTTGATCCAGTTGATACAAATTCACTATTTAATTCTTTATCATAATAGAATTTAAATTTATAATCTTGAAGTGAAGCGTCTGATACGTCAAAAACTAAATTATTATTCTTAACAACAGGAATTTGAGGATTAATTAAAGATATACTATGATCATTTCCACCACTAGCATTACCAATAGATACAATATTAGGTATGACATTAGTAACATCAGAATATGTTAAACCTAATTGAATTTGATCATCATTTAATCTATAAACATAATATACACTATCCGTAGTTAATCCAACAGCAGTACCACCATAACTTACCTTATCACCTGTTTTTAATTTATGCCCAGTAAGTTGGAAATAATCAGTTTTAACAGAACTTGATGTAAACTCAATCTGATTTAAAAGAATTCTCTGTTTATCAACATCAAATACTACACTTATTGGAGTGGTATTAGCCAATCCAACATTTAACTTAGGATCAATATTAATTTTAATTTTATCATTATCTACTAAATTGTGACTAGTCGAAACTGCAACTTTTGATCTAATTCTTTTTGCAGTTGCAGTTAATGTAGTATAATTTGTTTTTAGATTATACTCATCACTATTACTACCAGAATTAACAAAGAAGAATCCATTTGTTGTAGAAGTTATTCCACTAGCTGTTGTTAATCCAATGAAATCTTTCGATTTATTAATTATATAAACATCTTGACTATTACCACTAGCAGGTAAGTTAAATGTAGGTCCATCTGAAGTTGCTCTTACCTGTATTACATTAGAGGAATTTGGTTTAGTTAATGTAACTTTCTGATTATCTTTAAATGGATGATTTGGAATATAAATGCTTTGAGATTCAACGGATACATTTTTAGGAGAAATTCCAATAAAATAATTAATAGAAGTATCTACTCCAGTATTAATACCAACACCAACAGATTTTGTTGGATTAAAATTAATATTATAATTATGTGTTGATTCAAAATCAGTAGATTCTAACGGTATAGTAAATGAATCTGTTTTATAAGAAACAATAGGAGAATCGCCCGATGTATGAGAACTACCAACAAGACTTCTTCTAACTCTTAGAATATTAGTATCAAACTTATTAATAACTGCAAGTGTTTCTGTTCCAATACCAATAGTTGTTCCAGACCCAACAGAAGATGGAATAGAAGTAACATAGATATCAGTTACAAGTCCAACATTTGCAGGAATATCATTAAGTAAATATGCAGTTTCAGATTTAATTCCAATAATATGGGATCCCATCAATCCAGCAACATATGTGGATAATCCAGAAATTTCAATTCTATCATTATCTAAGAGTGAATGATATGTTCCAAGTCCACTAGTTCCACCAGAACCTTGTGTTGTATAAACTCTTAAAGTACTTTGATTCTCGCGAACAACAACTGCATTTTCATATACTTCAGAATCTGTTGATATTTCTACAATATTAGATCCTTCTATCTCAATAACTTCTGCAGCTGCTCCACCACCAGTATTATCAGAATCATCAAATGTAAGAGTATTTCCTATTTTATAATTTAATCCTGAATTAAGAATTTTTAATCCACTTATAGATCCTTTTGATGCATCTTCAACAACAGTTATTTGTTTATATTCTTCATTTGATTCAACAATAAAGTCATTACCAGAATGTTCTTGCTTAACTCTATATGGGAATGTATTTCTAACTAGAGATGAATTATTAAAATCAAAACTTTGATCTAAATTTTCAGCAACATATTTGGATCTATAATTATTTGCAATAAAATAAGGAAATTTAGGTATTAATGCATTTGATGTATTACCTGTAGTAACCCCAACATAATAAGCATAAACTCCATTTGGATATTCTGGAGTCTTAGTAAATCTTCCATTATGAATATCTAAATCTCCACTACCATCAAACTTATAATCTTCAACAAAGAATCCCAATTCAAAATCAGAAATTGGAGGTCTATTTGCAATATTTGCTTCTGAAGAAGAATATGACGTATCAATTTTTTTAATTACTGAATTATTATTTTTTGGATCAGTATATCCATATGGACCATAAATCGGATTCCCATCATATGCCCATCCAATAACCTTAGAATGTCCAGTATCTGGATTTGGATCTGAGAATGATGCTCCTTCTCTATTTGTGGAATAACCAACTACACCATAACTTAAATTTTCCTCATAATTTTGATATACTTCATCACCAAATCTATTATAATTATTGATTGTTAATTTTCTTACATCAACATCTAATACAGCATTTTTTCCTGCAGATTTTGGAATTACTGAAGTATTATCAGGATTGTATCCAATTCCACCATTTATAACTATAATATTTGTAATTATTCCATTTTTAACAACTGCCCTTAATTTTGCACCACTTCCTTCTCCTACCACAGTTAGATCAGGAGCAGCATAATAATAAGTTCCTCCATTTTGAACCTGAACTCCTACTAATATCCCATTAGAAATAATAGGACTAAGTTCAGCACCACTACCATTCTTAACAGATAAAGTTGGTTTCTTATGGAAATTAAGAACATTGGATCCATAATTGGTTCCTTTGTTATAAACATAAGTACCAACCAATTCACCTCTAACAATAGGAGTTGCTGTAATGATACCTACAGTTCCTGTACCAACCCCAACAAATTCAGCTTCTATATTAAGTTTAATTGGAGGATATTGGAAAGTTTGATATCCTGCACCAGATCCACTAAAAGTTACATACCTTCTTCTATTATAATCAGTTTTTGTTATTCCAGATGTTGTAATACCTGCATCTGCTAATTTAAATTCATTATCATCTATTTTAATAACATAATATTGATTTGCAGTAGAAAGTCCAGCTATTGATGTAGTTTCAAAAGAATAATCAATTAAATCACCATCTTTAAATCCATGATTTTCATAATTTACGCTACTATAATAAGTTGAAATTCCAGAAGGTTCTACAATTAACTTTCTATTCTCATATCCACTACCACTTTCTAATACTTTAATTGCAGCTATTGTATTTTTGGGTTCAAATAATCTAAATTTATGAATACCTCCAGTATTAATAGTTGTAAAACCAACGGTATTAATACCAGAAATATAATCACTTTCTTTCTTATAAAGGAAAATTGAACTTGTATTAGCAACTTTTGCATAATACATTGATCCACTTACAAGATATTCTTCTTGATCCGTATTAGAACCATTAAAAATACCAACTCCTAATGGTTCATTACCGTTAGGATTATATACTATTCTATCACCATCATTTAAACGATGTTGTTTAATAAAAGTTATTTGTTCTTCACTTACATCAACACCACCAGACTGATCAGATCGTGCTCCATTAAATTCAATTTCTCTATATTCTGGTAATACAACTGCTTCAAGAACAGCACCTTCCCCATTTCCACCACTAATTGTTGCAGAAATAAGCTTATTAATACTAAAATCTTGAGGATCAACTTGAACTTCCTTAACAGATCCTCTAACTATGCTAGTAACAAGAGCAGTAGTTCCGATTCCAGCAGTTGAATCTGATACTATAATTGAAGGTGGATTAATAACATCATAATCAGTTCCTCCATTATAAATTTGAACATCATCTATAGGACCGTAAAAGATATTATCAGTTGTTTTATAATTTAAAATTTCTACACCATTAATTAACGTACCAATAGGTCCAAGAGGAGTTGGTTGATTCGTTCCAGATTTAATATTTGGTGTTAATGGAAATTTAGATAAAGATTTTTTAGGTGCTAATACCTTATTATAGTGTTGTTCTAGAGTAAATTTATGATTAGAAGCATCAGAATATCTTTTAAATTCAATATAATCAGCAGTTCCGATAAATGACCGAGAATTATATAACCTTATCTTATTTCTAGTACCACCACCGTTCAATACTTCAACATAATAAACTCTACCAAACACTAAATTCTCAATTGCACCAACTGTTCCAGTATAAACAATAGCATCACCAGTAATAAATGAAACATCACTAGGGAAGGATATAATAGAATACCGATCAGTTTTTATATTATATCCACTAATTGGATATATTTGATCTAGAAGAGTTTGACTAACATTAGATGGAATATCTAAACTTGAAGTGTATATATCCTTTGTTATATTAAAATCAGGTAATGAATTAGATGCAACATACATATTCTCATCATTTTCATTATAAGTGTTCTGTACATTTGAAAGAATACTAGAAGCACTTAATGGTAAATTAGATGTGGATGTAGAATACTTATATTTTCTTCGAATACTTAAATGAGTATTTGAAGGAGTAGTGGATGGAATTGATACATTAATACTTACAATTTTACCAAAAATTGCAGATACCTGAGCATTAGGAACAATAATAGTTTCAGAATTTCTACCTAAAACATCTACAAGATCGCCAATTTTCAAACTTGAATCATCTGGTGTTTCAAAAAGAGTTAATTGGTTATTATTAAAACTTTTAATTTCATATCTAGAGCTTGTATTGTATAACCAAGTATTAAATGCAAATTCTTTAAAACTTTTATTATTATTTTCAATTTTCTCTCCAAGATTTTTAACTGAGATTACATCATCTTTTAATAGAAGTGAGAAATTATCTACATTCTCAATATCAGAAAGTACTCCTGTTACCCTAAGAGTAACCATCTTAGATGTATCACCATTTTCATATCCATATACAATTTCATTGGAACGTATATTAGTAGATGGTAGAATAACAGAATTTACACCACTACATCCGAAAAACTGATTAATATTCTTATCAGTATATGCAACCGTATTATCACCACAAATTAAAGTACCAGAAGTTGTAAATCCAACTGTACTATCTACTGTAATTACAGAAGATCCTATTGAAACTGTATCACCAACTTTAGATTTTGGAGATACTTTAAAAGTTCCTTCAATTAGACTCTTATCATTAAAACCAGCAAATAATTGGATCTTATAATATTTTTTTCCACCTCTTGTTATAATTTCAACTTCAGAAATTGGACCAGATGCTGTCTTATCAGAACTTGTAAGAACTTGACCAACAAGAGCATTAGGATCACCAGTTATTACTTCACAAACCAATACTTCTCTTCTTATAAAATCAGCATCAGAAGGCTTAAGTAGAAAATCTTCTAAATTTATAATCTTAGGTTCTTTGCCATATAGAACATTAAACAGAATTCTAAAGGCTTCATCTGTACCTTTTGCTTGATAAAAATCACGAATTTGCTTAACAAACTTATTAATATCTAAATCATCTACAAAAGTAACATCTTCAAATCCTGGTGCAAGAAGATATTTAATTTTTCTATAAAATTCCTTTAAAAATAATGCACTTAAATTCTCTACCGCTGCATAATTATTATGAGAAGATGCTGTTGAAGTGCTAAAAACTAGTTCTTCTGGGTTAAGTATATCTCTAAACGTTGTAATTCCACTAAAACCACGAATACAACCAGTAAAAGTATTTGTAGTTAATCCAGTATAAGTGACAATTTCATCATCTATCTTAAAAAGACCGTACTGGGATGGATATCCTTTTGTACTATCTACAGAAATTGTAGAATCTGTTGTAGATATAGTATTCGTTAAAGAAGTAACTCCTACAACAACATCGGGAGTTAAATTGTTTAAATTTAGATATTGATCTAAATTTTCAGCAATATCAATAGGTCCACCTTGATATTCCTGTGAAATGTAATATTGCTTTAAAAATTCTGATGCTTTAGGAGCCTCTGATAAGATAAACTCTGGTAATTGATTATCAACAATCTGCTGTACCTTGACTCTAGCATCAAATCCCGTTGTGATCATATTACTTTATTACCTAGTTAGCGTTCCGTTTGAATAACTTGATCTCACTGGATAATTAACCCCAGAAATTTGTTCACCTGAAGAAATTGTATCCTTAACCATATTTATAGTGCTTTTTGAAATGTCAAATATTAAGTATAAATCCTTTAATCCAATAACATCATTAGATTCTGGGT
>VTLG01005807.1_pt1 | contig 38548 bp, 38 predicted proteins | sample 4694571 | NCBI WGS metagenome assembly VTLG01 (sample SAMN12604809, study PRJNA352737) | marine metagenome | biome: ENVO:00000447; feature: ENVO:00000209|ENVO:00000569|ENVO:01000036; material: ENVO:00002151; isolation source: viral sequences binned using virsorter ... | reverse complement strand
GCTTCTCTTGGTTCACTGACCCAGAAGTTAGTCAAAGAAGTAGAGAAGATGAACAATACTGGTGGGGGTGCTGATGAGCGTCTCTGGAAACCAGAATTAGATAAGACTGGTAACGGTTATGCTGTTATTCGTTTCTTGCCAGCACCAAATAGTGAAGATCTTCCATGGGCTAAGATGTATTCACATGCATTCCAAGGACCTGGTGGTTGGTACATTGAAAACTCCTTAACTACCACTGGTGGTAAGGACCCTGTATCAGAGCACAATCGTGAACTCTGGAACAGTGGTAATGAGGGTGATAAGGATACAGTACGCAAGCAGAAGCGTAAGTTGAGTTTTTACTCAAACATTTATGTGGTAAAAGATCCTACTAACCCCAGTAATGAGGGTAAAGTATTCTTGTTCAAGTATGGCAAGAAGATCTTTGATAAAGTTATGGAAGCAATGGAACCAGAATTTGAGGATGAAACACCAATTAATCCTTTTGACTTCTGGCAAGGTGCAAACTTCAAGTTGAAGATCGTCAAGAAGGATGGTTATTGGAACTATGACAAGTCAGAATTTGATTCAGTATCACCTCTTCTTGAGGATGACGATGCATTAGAAGCATTATGGAATAAAGAGTATTCTTTGACTGCCATTACTGCTGCTGATCAGTTTAAGTCCTATGACGATTTGAAGAAGCGTCTCACTTATGTTCTAGGTCAAAAACCACCTACTCGTCGTGTATTCGATGAAGAACTTGAGGACGAGAGTGAAGGTCGTGGAGATGTTAACTTTACAGTTAAACCTGACCCCACTCCTTTTAAATCTAAATCTGTAGCATCTGCTAGTTCAGATGAGGACGATGCACTAAGTTATTTCCAGAAACTTGCTGAGGAATAATTATTGATATAGTCTAATATTTTCTCCTCTAGTTAAGGTTTCACTCACGAATTGAGTGGAACCTTTTTTATATTTCATTAGTGTAGATATATCTGTAAATATTACATTCATATATTCTGGTTTTAGGATAAAAATATTTCTTTTCTTTTCTTGAAGACGTTCTTCATACATATAGTTTGTAATTGCTGAGGTAATTCCTGTTTTTAATACTTCAGTTGCTAAATCTGTGTCATAATATTCAATAAAGTAGGGAACTTCTTGCTTATAGGTAGAATTGGTAGTGCCATCAATTAATTTCTTTCTATAATCATATCGTTTTTCAGGAACTTCTAGTCCTTTTGGTAAAATAGTAGTTTTTCCATCAGAAGCTATAACTTGTTTAGTTTCATAGTGATGAACTGATTCAATTTGAGACTCACTACCATATTTTTCAATAAGATAGTTATGAAAAGACAAATTATTCATAGGCCATTCATATTGGACATGAACTATATTATTAGCAAGTAAAATTAACCAGTCTAATGTGGGATCATCATAGACATCATTAGCAACATTATCGGGTCTATCTTCCCCTTTAATTTGATATTTGGTAAAATAAGTTAAATCTTGATATACATCATCACTAAGTTTAACTCTTTTGAATAGATTTTTTACTGTATCATAATCTGATATTTTCGCATTTGGAACACGACTGATATATTCAAGATTAGGGACTTGTCGAAAATAAGATGCCATTTTAGAAACCTATATCAGGTGAACCGTGTGTTCTAGTTGATAATCTACCACTAGTGCTGTATGAACTTTCAGCATCAAAGTAATCATCTTCGGTGACAGGTGTGAGTTCACTAAATTTTAAACTCATATTGTATGCTGTCATAGGATGTTGCTGTTGTTCATCATTAAATGTCATATAATTGTTATCAGGAGTATAATCTACATCACATCCTGTAAGGGCACATGTTTTAATTCGATTAATGGAAGGATGTTCTACAGCGGTGTTTCCTCTGTATGTTATATACTTTAATTTAAAAACATTGGGAGCTTTTAAAAATACTTGACTTGCTCCGGTTTTTACACTAGATCCTTGTTTGAAGAATCTTATAATATGTTTGACCATCCATGCTTCTCTTTCCTCTCTAGGAGAGAATCTGAAATTAAAAGTAAAATTCCTTAATAATGGTCCATTAAATAATAATTCTAAGTTTGGATTAACTACTGCTCCGGATGCCCTTGATAGTAAATTTCTTACTCCTACTGCTTGTTGAGCGAACCAAACTGTTGCAGCATCTTTGCCTCCTCCAGTAGATAAAAAGTTACTTATATCTTTTTTTGCTTGTTGGGTTGTGGCATCTAATCTATCTAAGAAATTAGTGTCAGTACCTTCACCTCCTATCAAACCAACTGCAGCTCCTGCCAGGTATGCCTGTAAAGGATTAAGTTTTCCTCCACCCCAATCTATTCCATTAGCATCCCTAATTCCACTTTGTATTGGTAAATATGCTGTTCCTAGAATTTGTTCTCTTCCATTAAATCTTTCTCCAAGGGTGGGGTTTGCTCCACTTATAGTTTGTCCAACATATCTTATCATTTTAAATTCAATTCTATCTTGTGTAGTAGACCTCATATCGAGGGGATAAACATAAGCTCCTGAACTACCAGCATATCTTTGTCTTACTTTGGAACTATCTGCTACATCAACTGTTATATCTGTTGTAGGTATTGGTATAGGGCTCGGATCAATTCCATTCTCTTGTGTAGTTCCTTGTTCTACTGATGGTTCAAATGATCCATCTTGCTGCCAAGCATTTCTATCTGCTGTATTAAATCCCTCAATTAACCGTTGAGTTTGTCTCCTTAAGTTTGCTTGATTGTTGTATGATGTAATAGTATTTGTACTTAATGCTCCACTTAGGAGTTCTTCCATAGTCACATTAGTTTGAGAGTATTTAATATCTTTAGATTCATCTCTTATAACATATGAATTACTATCATTACTCCAATCAGCTACAGCATCACCTCTATATTCTAATATTGGTACTTGGTTAGTATCTGAAGAATCAACCACAATTTTAAAATCCAAAGCTTGATGATTCACGCAACCAGTGCATGCAGAAGTAACTTCACCATCATCATAAGAATAATTTAAAATAACAGTTTCCCTTTGAGTGGACATTAGACAGACTATTTTTCTCTATTTAGTAGGAATTTAGCATATGGTATATTTTTCATTCCATCAATATCGGCATCACTTATTACTCGTAGTTGACCTGCTACTTCCATCCAAGTGTAGTTTCTATAATCTTCCCAGTGAAAGTTAACACCTCTAAATCCCCAGGGAAAAAGATCAACACATGCAATTAAAGGGAATTCGTCATATCTTATATGAGGTGTTTTTGGTTGGTATATAAAAGTATAATATTTTCCTACTTCAGGAATCATTTCAAGATCATCAAAAAGTTCCATAATTTCTAAGAAGATGTCATCAGGATCTGTTACATCTTGAATTCTTTCTTTTAATAATTCTACTTTTGCAGATGCCATTACCTAATTCCTAGTTCTTTTTCTGTGATGATTTTAAATTCAAGTTTTCTATCATCACAAAATTCTTTTGCGGCTTTCCATTTTGCTTGATTAACTGCATAAGTAGTGCATTCATAGATATATGATTTTGTTACCTTTTTTCTTTTAATTGGTGGTTTAGTTTGTTTAGCAGGTTTTACTTCAATGACATAGGTTTTTATCTTACCTGAATTTTCTTTTACTTTTATAATAAAATCTGGATAATATCTGTGAACTCTACCATCTTTAGGTGAGCAGTATGGAATCCAGAATTCCTCACTTCCCCATTCTAGAATATTTTCTTGTAAATCGCACCAAGCACAGAATCTTCTTTCCCAACTACTTCGACATATAATACTAGATGGATCGCCTTTATACTTCTTAGGAAATTGAGGTTTATATAAACTCTTGATGCTTTCTGCCATACATAATATATAAGCATAATTTATTTATAGATAATGCCAGCACAATCACCCTTGCCGTCTCATAAAAGTGTTGCGACATTAAAGGCAAAAATATTACGGCCATCACTTAGTTCTCGTTTTCAGTGTTGGTTTCAACCTCCAGTTTCAGTAGCAAGTTGGATAACTGCTAAATCTTCTAATGAAGGACTTGGCACTAACTGGGATGGTGAGTTTGTTTCCTTATCATGTGCTGAAGCAACTCTTCCTGGATCTACATTAACTACGCATGAGACTACTAGTGATTTTAGTGGGGTTACAGAAAGGCATGCATATAGAAGACAGTATGACCCTACAGCTCAATTTTCATTTTATGTAGATCATGATTATAATATAATTTATTTCTTTGAACATTGGATGTCTTATATTGCTAATGAACAATATGAAGATGTTTTAAATCCTAATTTTAGTTATAGAGTTAATTTTCCTAATGATTATAAAGCAGATGGTCTTTATATTAGAAAATTTGAAAAGGACTATAATCACGGTAATAAAACCCTACAGTATAAGTATATAAATGCGTATCCTATTAGTATTAATTCTATGCCTGTGGCATACGAAAATTCTTCAATATTGATGTGTACTGTATCATTTAATTATTCAAGATATGTGGTTATGCCAACTTATCGTACTAGTGACAATTTAGGTGAAGATGGTTTAAGAGAGTGGGTGGCTTAATTGACAGAGTTGCCCTATAAATAACCATACTGAAATCTTTATAAGATATTATGCCTTTACCAAAAATTGCGACTCCAACATATGAGTTGGAATTACCTTCGACTGGGAAAAAGATACAATATAGACCTTTTTTAGTTAAAGAAGAAAAACTTCTTGTTCTTGCTTTAGAAAGTGAAAATACCAGAGAGATTACAACTGCCATTAAAAATGTTTTAAAGAGTTGCATTAAAACAAGAGGGATTAAAGTAGAAGCACTTCCTACTTTTGATATTGAATACTTATTCCTTAATATTAGGGGTAAATCTGTTGGAGAAGAATTGGATGTTAATATTATTTGTCCTGATGATGGAGAAACAACTGTTCCCGTCCAGATTAATATTGATAATATAAAAATTCAAAGACCAGAAGGTCATAACTCTAAAATTCAATTAGATGATGATATTTTAATGGAGTTGAAATATCCTTCTTTAGAAGAATTTATTAAAAATAATTTTGATTTGGAAGATCAGAATCAATTAGAACAATCATTTGATTTGATAGCATCTTGTATCGAAAGTGTATATACAGCGGATGATGTATGGACTACAGCAGATTGTACTAAAAAAGAAATTATTGAATTTTTAGAGCAGATGAATAGTAGGCAATTTAAAGAAATTGAGAAATTCTTTACTACTATGCCCAAGTTGAGTCATGAGGTAAAGGTTACAAATCCTAAGACTAAAGTTAAAAGTACTGTTATTTTGGAAGGGTTGTCAAGTTTTTTCGCTTAGCCCTGGTTCATATGGATTTGGAAAATTATTATAAGTTGAATTTTTCTTTGATGCAGTACCATAAATACTCATTAACTGAGATTGAAAACTTAATCCCTTGGGAAAGAGACATTTATGTTACTTTGCTTCAACAATATCTAGAAGAAGAAAAACTAAAGCAACAACAACAAAATGGGGCCTGAAGATTTAGATGATTTATTAGCATCAATAAGAGAAGAAGCTAAGAGAGAATCGGCTCTTGCTTTGTATGAAGGAACACGTAAAGATGATATAGTGGGTGATGATGTAGATGAAAGGATATTAAGAATATTGGGATTAGAAGATGTAGTTGATATTGATTATGATACTTATAGAATTCTCTTACGAGAGAGAATGGTGGCAGATAGGATGGGTGGTAATTTAGTAACGGAAGAAGCAGAATTATTAAGTGAAGAGTGGAAGAGAGTTAAAAGTAAAGTTGGTAGATTTAAAATTAACTCTAAGAAGATAGATGCAGAGTCTTTTGGTAGTAACCTTTCTTTTCAAAAGAAAATTTTATCACTTCCTCTTTCAAGTACGGAAACTGAAGAATCTTCTACTTCAAATATAAAAGCGCCAAAGGTAGTTCAATCTAGAAAAGATCCTTTAGTAACGATTAGTGAGAAATTAAGTTCTATTATTGAAGTTATAAAGAAGCAAAATAAATTTATAAGACAGCAAGGAGGATCACAATCTAAACAAAGAGAAAATGAAAGAAGAAGCAAAAGAGAAAATGAATTAGAGAATGAAAAAGAAGGAAAGAAAGCAAATGCTGTAACAAGTAAGGTTATTACCCCTTTTAAAAATCTCTTTGATAAGATTTTTAATTTCTTAAAGTGGACATTTTTAGGATCTACTTTCTTTAAGTTGCTTAAATGGTTAAATGATCCGGAGAATGAGAAGAAAGTTTTATTTTTAAATAGATTTTTAGCAGATTGGTGGCCTGCTTTATCTGCTGCTGCCTTGTTATTTTTAACTCCTTTAGGATTTTTTATTAAGGGTATAATAGGTACAGTTGCAGCATTATCAATTAGGTTTGGTAAATATGTAATTCCACCTTTATTGGCTTTTTTAAAGAAACATAAAAAAGCATCTGCGATTGCTATTCCTTTAGCAATTGCATCTGGAGTTATAATACCTAAGATACTTCAGCAAAGACAAAAAGAAGAAGGACCACCTTCTGATGAGAAGTTTAATGTTCCTGCAAGTGAAGAGGTAGATTTAGAAAAACTTAATCCATTTAGTCGAAGAGAAACAAACCAAGGAGAAAATCAATTAGAGAATCAAAGTGGTCAAAGAGAAAATCAATTAGAGAATCAAAGTGTTCAAAGAGACGAAACTTTGGGTAGTTTCCGTTTAGGTGGAAGGGTTCCCGGTGAAGGACCATATAACCTTCATAAAGATGAATTAGTGATGACTGCGGCGCAGCAACAGAGGCAAATGAATATAACAGGAATAGATCCTGCATTATTTGTATCTTCTGCTCAACCTATAACTGATTTTAAAGATTTTAATGAGAGAAGTCAACGGGGTCAAGTTATTCCAAATCAAGTGTTGAGGGGTAAACTTAGAAATATTTCAGTTACTAATTTCCAGACTAATTCCCCATTTACAAGTGCTAAGACTACAGTAGGAGCGACTATTAAACCAGGACTTAAAATAGAAGAGACTAAGATAATAGTTCTTCCTCCAATAACAAAGACAGAGGGTAGCGACGCGGGCCCTGGTCAGAGCACTACTGATGAACTTCCTCAAATAAGGATTTCAAGTTTTAGTCGAACGAGAAGTTATATTTTGGAGAGTCTTGACTTGCATGATGTTCTTGATGGTGGGGATTGATTATGGCTATTAATTCTCAGAAGTTATTACCAAGTTCTAAAGAAGGTGGATCTCTTTCTTTTACTAAATCTGTTATATCAGTTAATAAATTAAAACCTTTTATACCTTCTCCCTTACCACGACAAGAAGAATCAAATACTGATTCTTCACAACAAGTAGATCAGGGTGATAAGAAGATTACGATATATACCGTTAAGAACCAGGTAATACGGGTTGAAAAGTTAATACATAAATCTTCTGAACTTCAAGAGAAACTGCTGGATCAAAAAAGAAAAATTGCAGAAAGAGATAGAAGACTTAATCAAGAAAAATTTTTAGAGTTAAGAAAGAAAAAGAAAAATAAACTTTCTCTTGATGGTAAGAAAATTCCTGGAACAAATATTTTAGATAGTATTTTAAGATTTTTGGGATTTACTTTGCTTGGTTATTTGGTTAATAAATGGGAAGAATTGTGGCCAAAACTTTTAGGACTTATTAATATACTTAAACCTATAATTGGAACTATTCAAGTTATTGGACAAGCTATATTCAATGGAATAGGAACTTGGATTTCTCGTGGTTATATGATTTATGATAAAATTGATAAAGCAATTTTGGATTTAGGTGGAGAAGGGGCACAAAAAACATTTAGAGAATTTAGTGACCACTTAAAAACTTTTGTTAATCTTGCTATTATTGCAGGATTTACTACTATAGCAGCATGGCCTGGACCTGGATTATTTCGAAAGACTCCCAGACATTTGGATTGGAGAGGTAAAATAAAAGCAGGATTTGATGCTACAGGAAGAAGAGTAACTCAACAGACAATGAAAAGGTGGCTTTCTCGAATGATTGCTAAACATGGAGCAGTGGAAGCCAAGAATATGTTCATTAGAAGATTTGGGAGAGAGAATGCAAAGTTATTAGGAGAAAAAGCATTTCAAGTTGCCACTAAGACAGTAGTTAAAGAAACTACAAAACAACTTGTTATAGAAGGACTTGAGCAAACAACAAAGCAAACAACAAAGGGTGTAGTTAGAGAAGGTGGTAAACAACTAGGTTTGCGTGCTTTTGGAAAGGCTTTTAGAGGGTGGGCTACTCGTATTCCTATATTTGGTGGTCTTTTGGAATTTTTTATATCTTGGTGGTTAGGAGATCCTGTTGATAAAGCAGCTTTTCGTGCAGGTGGCTCTGTGTTATTTGCATGGATGGGTGGGGCAATTGGAACTGCAGCAAGTGGTGCAACATTTGGTTTAGGATCATGGGCTATTCCTGTGGGATATGCTGTGGGTGGATGGTTAGGAGCAGAATTGGGTGAGATGTTATGGAATCAAATTATAGGAAATCATCAGGAAAGTAAGATTTCTAATGTTCAAGACCAACAACCAATTGGTCGTTTAAATAGTAGTGGTGATTTAAATACAGATACTACCACGACGAAAGAAACTAATACATTCTTATATCAAGAAGTGCGAGTAAGTCCGGTTTAAAAATTAAGAGATATGGGCAGTAAAAAACCTTCAAATGTTAATTACATAATAAAGTCATTGGACGATTCTTCCAAGGCAGTTGATGTCATGGGAGGAACTCCTCTTATAGAGTATAGAGAGAGTGTCTTTGATCATACCATAAGAATTCAAACGCAAATATTTGATACAGGTAATGTGGCACCTGCAGATGATGGATCTCAAGGAAGAATAGGATTGGTTGATTATTTGAAATTGAGAGGATGTGAAACTGTAGAATTTAAAATGACAGATGCGCATGGGGTTTCACTTGATTTTGGAGATTCTCTTAGAGTTAATGATATTTCTGGTCAAAGTACAGGTCCATCACAAGATTCTTTATCCGTTGAATTGGTATCCAAAGAACTTTTTGATAATAAAAACTCTGAGAATAATGTTCAAAGAAGAGATGATGGATTAATATCTGATACTGTAAATAGAATTTTAACGAATGATCTTAAAACTGAGAGATCATTATACATTGATGCGACAGCAAACACCCATTCTATTCAAGGATTAAGTGGACGACCTTTTGATGTTATTTTAGAGTTGCAGCAATTAGCTAAACCTACTTTAGGAGAGCATAATAGAGCGCAGACAGCGGGATATTATTTCTGGCAAACTGCGAAAGGATATCATTTTCAGTCTCCTGATTTATTATTAGAAAGAACAAATCCTAAGAAATATATTTTGGATTATTCTAGTTCTCCCGAAGATGATATTAAATTACCAGCTGGGTTTTATGATAAAATTTTGGATTGGAGTATAAAAACAACTGTAAATGTAGAATCTCAGATGGATAGAGGTGCTATTGGTGGAATAACCGTGAGTAGTTTTGATTATCCTACTCTTGAGTTTAACTCTGAAGTCTATCATCCATCAGATAATACAGAGAAAATTTTCAATGGATCTTGGCAAGCTTTATATGGTGAATATTCTGAGATGACGACTCAAGGAATAAATATTTGGACTTCTAAGGGAAATGCATGGGATACTAGGGATTCTATAGAGTTGCAGCAAGAAAAGGCTACCCAACCTAATATTGCAGATTCAACAGTAGCATTAGCCCAACAAAATTATAGAGAAAGAGTTCAGCAAATTGCAACAGCAACTGTCCCTGGAGATTTTAGTTTAAGTGCTGGAGATATAATTTATTGTGAAATTCCTCAAACTTCAACGAAGACTGCAAAAACTGGTAGTGTAAATCGTAATAGTGGACTTTACACTATTCTTGAATTATGCCATTATATTACTCCTACTAAAACTTATACTGGATTACTTTTAGGGAGAGATCAGTCTTTTGGAGTTAAAGATGGAAATTCGGGTGGGTTAAGAGAGTGGGTTTGGACTTCTAGTTGACAGAGTTGATCAATTAAGCCCATAAATATCAACGTAAGGGACTAATTTTATGACAGACATTAAACACGATCTGGATCACGAAGTTTATCTTGATCCTAAAGATGGTAAAGAACACATCAACCATGGTAAAATGGAGTATTCTAAGGAAGACTTAGAAAATGCTCATGCTTATTATGATGAGTACCATAAGGATGATGAACCAGAAACTGGTATTAATGATTGGCATACTAGACATCAAGATAAGAATCTAGAAGTTTATTGTGATAATCATCCAGATGCTGAAGAATGTAGAGTTTACGACGAATAACTTATGGGAAAACAAAGACCAGCTAATACTGTAATAAACAAAGAATACTTATTCCGCACTCAATATGATTATCTTGGAATAGGGCAGATAGTTGGTGCGACTTATTTGGATGCTGTTGCTAAAGATAGAGGAATTGAGAAAGGAAAAAGACCTAATGGTTTTGCTGAAAGATATAAAGTAAAATTATGTTGGTTAAACGATGAAGATACTCCAGAAAATTATCTGGTGTATGCATTTAGAGAAGGTCAGTATCCGTCAGGACAAGGGGGAATAAAGTGTTGTTTTCCCCTTGCACCTAATACTCTTGTAAATATTCATCGACGAAGGGTTGATGATACTTATTATATTACTAGTGTAATAAACAATCCTATTGGAGTAGGGATAGATCCGGAAAATATTACTCAAAAAGGATGTGGTCCTAAATCTGGTTATGTGGCGGGATTAAATTGGAATAGAGTTGGTGATACTAATATCAATAAAAATGAAAACAGAGTTGTAAATGAAAATGGAGCAGGAACTAATCAAAGAGTAAGTAAAGCGGATAAACAACAAAATCAAGATAGAAATGAGATACTTACTGTTCCTACTGCATGTGAAGATACTTTGGGAGGGACACCTTCTTCGTTAAAGAATTTTATTCAAACAGTAGAGAGAATTAAAAAAAATAAGGTAATTTCTGGAATTAGTAGTACTGTTTCTAGTGTTAGCAATGATATTGATGACATTCAGGACGAGATAGATGCATTTTCTTTTGATGTTTCAGCACAAATAAATGGTTTTGTTGGTGGTCCGAATGGATTGCGTTCAAGAGTAATGAAAAAGATTAATTCATTGGTGAATGCAGCAATGAATTTAATATTCCCTAATTGGAGATTTGTGGCAAAGCAGGCTAAAGATAAAGCATTAGATTCAGTTGCATGTATGTTTAATAATATAATGGATAATATGCATAATTATGTTGCTGAATATTTAAAGAAAATTATTGATCGTTATATTAATATTCCGTTATGTGTTGTAGACAAGTTTATGAAAGATATTGTTGGTGGACTTATTAATAAAGTTTTAAAAGGAGTAAAAAGTATTTTGAGTGCTGTTGGTGGTGTTTTGGAAAGTGTAATAGATGTAGGTTCAGCAATGTTAGAAATCTTTGATGATATTATAGATTTTCTTACATGTAAGAAGCAGCGTATTTGTGCTGATGTTACGGAATGGAATTTCTTAGATGGTGTAAAGACGGACCCTAAGAAGAAAATTGATGTTGCTAGGGTTTATGATGGTATAAGAGAAATTGCAGAGACCTTCAGACCTGCAGAAGATGGTGGAATTATGGAAACAGTGGAAGATGCTGTAAATGATGTTAGAGATCATGTGGCTGATTTTCCCAATGCTGTTGATAATATTTTAGACTCATGTAATGTTGGTGCTTTAGCATGTGGTCCTCCTAATGTAGTTTTTTGGGGTGGTGAAGGATCTGGTGGTTCGGGTAATGCTATTATTAGTGCAACAGGTGATATTCTTGGAGTTGATATTATTTTACCAGGAAATTACACTCAAACACCTTTTATTTTGTTCGAGGATGATTGTGGAAAAGGATCAGGTGCTACAGGAACAGTTGTTTTAGACGATGATGGTGGTATTGATGATGTTATTATAACAAATCCTGGAGATGGATATTTACCAGATGAAGATGGATCGAGTGGTGGAGATGGGAGAGTTTGGGCTGATCCAGATGAAACTGTAATTCATCATGACGATGGAACATGGACTCATGACGAACCAGGTACAGTAGTTGATGTAGATCCTGGGGATACTGTAACTTATCCTGATGGGACAGAAGAAGTAATTGATGAACCTGGTACTATTACAACTCCACCTTTGGTTGTTGATAGACCATCTGGTGATGATCCCAGGGTAGGTGATGGTCCCAGGGCAGGTGATGGTCGGTATCCTATTGTTATAGGTATTGGTGATATTATTATAGATGATCCTGGATTTGGACATGCGGATGATGATACTATAGATGTTGTACCTGATAATGGATTAGAAATTGATTGGACTATTAATAATGGACACTTTACTGGTATTAAAGTTGTGAAACCAGGATATGGATTTACAGAGTATCCAGAATTTAGAATTAATACTAATAGTGGTTATAATGCAAAATTTACTCCAGTATTTAAGAAAGTACAACCTTCTGAGGTTCCTGGTCCGGACCAAATTATTCAGGTTGTTGATTGTGTAGGTAGAGTATAATGGGAGTATTAACTTCGTGGGATTATTCTAAGATCTCTAATACAGTTGGTGAATTATCTTTTGGTGAAGTTGCGAGTAATAATACTAAATTTTCTGCTTTTTTAAGGAATCAGGTTGCTGGAAAAGAATGTGATCATTATATTGGATTAGTGGGAGAAGGTAAAATGGCGGGATCTACCCTTCATAGATCTCCTTCCATGATAGAAATGAAGTGTGGAGATAAACCTGTTGACGGTCAAGCAGGCTTGTGGCAAGCAAAAAATGGAGATATAATGATTGGAGCTCCTAGAGGAAGAATACGAATTTTTGCTGCAGATATTGAGATTATAGCTAAGGGTGGAGATCCTCGTATAAAGGGCACACAGAAAACTAGTGGTCATCTTCATTTGGAAGGATTAAAATCTTCTACTTTAAAAGCAGGTGATGAAGTTGTTATTCAATCGGGTCCTCAGATCACAATGTCTGCTGATAAACTTATTGGTCTTAATTGTGATGGTGTGACTAAAGTTGTAGGACATTTTAAAAATATGACTCCCGAAGCAATTCAAGTTACTGTACCTCCAGGAACTTTGGGAACTATGACGATTGAAGATTGGATTGAAGTTTATAAGAAAACAATACAGGGCATTTCCCCATTCTAGGAGGTAAGAGAAATGGCAGAATTTACTGAAATTAATGTTGGGGGAAGAGTAGAAGTAGCAGGTAATATTGCTCCTAATACACCTTCTCCAGGAGCTTTATGTTTGGGAGGATATGCTGGTATTCCTGCTAAGAATGGAAGTTTATTTGTTAATGGTGTTGGATTATTTGGTAGTCCAATAAACTATCCTATTCCGGGAGTCCCTGAAGCAACTTTAATGGTAGGTCCTACCGTAGAGGTGACCTGTATGCTTCCTCCTCCACCTTCTATCTTTAAAGTATCTAATAAAGGTACATTTGATATTAGAAAATTTAATCCCTTAGATGTGATGATAGGAGATCCTGGTGTAGGTGTAGTAGGGGTTGCTGTTAATTCACATCTTATAAATGTCTTAAATGTGACGGTTTGCAATTATGTTTCTCCTCAAACTAATATTGTGGGAAATATTACCCATATGGGATTGGAGCAAATGCTGGGGAGCAAAACTCTGGTTGGAAGTGAATTTATTGCTGCATTGAAAGCACAATTTGGTAAAGAAGCCAGATCTGGTGCTAAAATGACTACGGGAACCAGTAAGTTTGCAGGTGGGGTTGTAATAAATGGATATTGTCAGGTTAATGGGGGACTAGGATTTAAAGGTTTATTATCTGGTCCTGTTGCAAGAATTCCAAGAATAGTGGGAAGATGTACTGGAAATAAGGGTTTTGATATTCCTCATCCTACCCAAGAAAAGAAGAGGGTAAGGCATATATGTGTTGAAGGTCCAGAGTCTGCCATTTATATAAGAGGAAAATTAGATGGTACTAATATAATTGAATTACCAGAATATTGGACAGGTTTGGTTGATTATGATACAATTACAGTGACATTAACACCATCTGGTAAACCTGATTTATCCTTACATGTAAAAGAAGTGACAGAAGAAAAAATTATTATTTCTTCTGATAATTTAAAAGAAGTTAAGTGTTTCTATCAAGTTTGGGTGGATAGATTAGGACCAGAGTTAATTGTGGAGTATGAAGGAGAATCACCAGCAGATTATCCTGGAGATCAATCTGGTCATTCTATTGCTGGATATAACTATGATGTTCGAGGGGAAGAATTATGACTAAGTTAGGATTTGACATTCCTCATCCTAATAAAGAGGGGTGGAGATTGAGTCATGTGTGTCTTGAAGGACCTTTTTCAGATATTTACTGGAGAGGAAAATTAATAAATGATAATATAATAAGATTGCCTGAATATTGGCGGGGATTAATTGATCCTGAAACTATTACTGTTAGTCTTACTCCAGTAGGGTCTTATCAGGAACTTTTTGTAAAATCTGTGGAATGGGGATCTAGAATTGTTATTGGTAATAGTGCTGGTGGTAATGTAGATTGTCATTTTGTAGTTCATGCTGAAAGAATTAATGATGATAAAAATGTTTTAGAGTACGAAGAGGACTAACTAATGGCTTTAACTCCTAAAATTGATGAAATAGTTAAAGATAAATGGACATCCATCGATTGGTTTGGAGAAAATATTATCGAAGTAGATGGGAGAAAAAAGCCATGGGATGATGCTGCGAAGAGAGTTGATGCTGTTCTTTTAGATCAGATTGGTTCTGTTAATTCAGGACTTACTACTGTTTCGGAAAAATATGATGCTAGAATAACTGTTGGATGTAGAACAGATTTATTTTGGAGAGTAACTGGTTTCACTACTGCTTCAGGAGAAGATCCAGCAACATATGATCTTGAATGTCTTAGAATATCTAATGTAGGATATACTACAAGTACCTCTCCGAGTGCTGGATTTGGTACTGTTGTTGCTGTGTTGCAACCAGGTGGATCTATTACAAGTTATACTGATCCACAAGTTAAATTAGGATTTGTAACTGATTATTATCATGCTGTTAAGTATTTTAATGAACCGGTAACAGCAGATATTGGTGAAACAACAGTTGGAAGTTTTATTGGAACAGTTAGTACAGGTTCTACAGATTTAACTGTCATGGCTCCTGTAGAAAGTTTTCCCACTTTTAAAGAAGGACAATTAGTTATTTGTGATGAGACGGGAGTTTTATCGGGCACAAGAAATACTATCGTTGGTGTAGGAACAACAATAGCAGATTTAAGTGGAATTAGTACTGCAGGAATAGGATCTACAGTTACTCCTATTATCACATTAAATTTACCTACTGTTGGATTTGCTTCTCTTCCTCCAGCGGGACCTTTAACTGGATTTGTAGTGTTAGATGATCCTGCTGGTATTACAACTTATGGTGATTATGGGATAGAATTTGGATCTGATCCTTTTTCTCCTCAGACTATAGGGATTATGTCTGCAGGAACTCTTGGAATAGGAACTCAAATTTATTATAATAATACGGGAGTAACTTCTATTACTAGAACTTGGAATCCAGAAATGAGTACTGAAGGGATTGATATGACTGATATGGAGGAGTATCAATATCTTGAACCTAATGTAGGATCTGGTACGACTTATTATACAGAAGGTTTCACTAATTATCCTACTACTACTAGTGGTGGTTCAACTGCTGCTACAGTGGGTACAGCAATAGGAGGTATTGAAGATATAACCGATATGTATAATTCTTTAAGTTCTTGTGCAGCAGAAGATGCAGCTCTTGCTCAAGCCATAAGTGATTTAAATAGTGCAGAATCAGCTTTTAATTCTGATATAAGTGCTTTTAACCAATCTCTTGCAGCAACTAATGCATTAAGACTTGAAAGAAATAAATTTGAGCAGAGAATATGGGGAGCTCGTCAAGCAATTCAAGCGGAACTTGATGAAGTAGATGAGTATGAAGCTTTACAGAACCATGTAAATCAATATCCTGATGTTATAGGACCATAAAATTATGAAAATTGATCATCCTTTAAAAAAAGATTACCAATTAAACTATCAAAGTTTAATAGGACAAGAAAACACTGTTTTTTATAGGGGAAGAATTACCAATAAAAATCAAATTGAGTTACCTCATTTTTGGCCGGAATTGATAGAAGAAACCTCTATATCTGTTCATCTTACTCCCATTGGAGCACATCAGGATATTATTGTTAAAAGAATAGGACAGAATAGAGTATGGTTACAAGCAAAGGGTGGTTTCCCTATTGATTGTTATTATTTTGTTATGGGAGAGAGAAGGGATGTTTCTCGAATTATTCCTGAGGAATTGCTTGACACTACAGATTAAATAGAATATAATTAACTGTGCTTAGAAGAAATCCATGGAAGACGAATACTTGTCAAGGTGTGTAGTAGATCCTATAAAGAGATCTTTTTACCTATATTCTAATGAAGGGGATGAAAAAGTAGTAGGATGTGATACTGTAGAAGAATTTATGAGTGTATTGGATTTAGTACGGAGGACTTGTCCTGAAGATGTTTTATCATATTCAAGTCCTTTATGATAGATGTTTATCCACCCTTAATTCTTTTTCCTAGTATTATTCATGGTTTTAAAATAAAAAATTTTAGAGAGAATAAAGATAATTTTATTGAGTATATACAGGAACAAAGAACGAAGGATTTTATTGGTGTAAGTAGATCGAATGAGGGTGGATGGCAATCTCATGATGAATATCATAAAAAGGACAGTTTATTAATTAATACTCTTACAGAATCTTTATATGAGTATTTTGCTGATACTGAAATTTTTGAAAGGGATCGTGAAGTAAAGATTCGATCGATGTGGTTGAATATTAATGAGAGAGGAAATTTTAATTTTAATCATACTCATCCTGGATGTCATTTATCAGGGGTTTTTTGGATTAAAATTGCACCTAATTGTGGTGAATTAAGTTTTGATTCTCCTAATCAGTTTTCGCAATGGGATGAAATTAAAAGTTATTGTGAAAAATTTAAAGAATTTTCAAAGTGTTATGAAGGTTATCATTTAGATCCGATAGAGGGGTTTGTGACGATTTTTCCTGCTTCTCTTTATCATACTGTCCATCCAAATAAATCTAAGACCGAGAGAATTTCTGTTTCTTTTAATCTAGATATTATTTGATAAATACATTATGGATATAAAGCTCTGGTACTCTAAACATACGAAGCAATGGCGGTGGTCATTGATTGATCCTGTGACGCGAAAACAAGAATCTGGGCAACAATGGGATTTGCGAGATGCTATGAGTGATGTTGCCAATACTGTAGAGCATTTAATAAAGGATGGTTATGATGGAGAAATTGAAGATAATGGACGAAGAGTTATTGGAAGCGGAACGGTGGATTGATGATGATTATGAGATGATCAGTCAATTTTATACTGCAAAACGCATGCATCCAAATATTCCTTTTTATTTGCAAGATGAGAATGGAGATACATTTGTATTTGGGTGGGATTTAATTTTTCAATACATTGCTAAACTGACACAAGGTTCTTACTATCCAGATTGGTAATGCCTTTTTTTGTATGATAAATAATCCATAACAAGAACTATAGTGGAAAGAAGATGCCCCTAAGTCGTTTAGATAATTTCCTTAAAAATGCCCGTGGGAATATCTTATATGTGAATCCTAATGATTTGGATTCGACTGATAGTATTGAGAATCAGGGTAATTCTTTAACCCGTCCTTTTAAAACCATTCAGAGAGCTCTTATTGAGGCATCGAGGTTTTCATATCAGAGTGGACTAGAGAACGATAGATTTGGTAAGACAACGATTCTTTTATATCCTGGTGAGCATGTTATAGATAATCGTCCAGGATGGATCCCAGATGGTTCAAATAATTATAGATTAAGAAATGGTAATACATCATCTGATTTTTCTGCGTGGGATTCCACTACTAATTTTGATTTAAATACTACTAATAATGCTCTTTATAAGCTTAATAGTGTTTATGGTGGCGTAATTGTTCCTCGTGGAACTTCTATTGTTGGTTTAGATTTAAGAAAAACCAAGTTAAGACCTAAGTATGTTCCTAATCCTGTCAATGATGACATTGAAAGAAGTTCATTATTTAGAGTAACTGGTGGATGTTATTTCTATCAATTTTCTATGTTTGATGCAAATCCTAATGGATTATGCTATAAAGATTATACTATAAATGAATTTGTTCCTAATTTCTCACATCACAAATTAACTTGTTTTGAATATTGTGATGGTGCAAACAATGTAAAAATTAAGGATATTTTCCAGACATACACTGCAACAAGAACAGATTTGCAGATGTATTATGAGAAAGTTGGACTTGCTTATGGTCCTTCTTCTGGTCGTGAAATTGAACCTGATTATCCTTCAAGTGGTCTTGATATTCAACCTAAGATTAATGAATATAGGATTGTTGGACCAACTGGAGGATCAGTTGGAATTAGCAGTATTTTCTCAGGGGATAGTGTAACTTCAAGTACTACTATTACGGTTCAACTTTCTTCAGGAATAGTTGGTTTAGATGTTGATACTGCATTCCAGATTAATGATGTTAGTTCTACAGGATATAATGGACAGTATGTTGTAAGTGATGTTCTTACAACCAGTGATGGATTAATAACAAGGTTCCAATATAAAGTACAAAATTCTCCGACGGTAGCAGCTCCAAGCGCTACTGGTTCTACAGTTAATTTAAATGTTGATACTGTAGGTTCTTCTTCCCCATATATCTTTAATGCATCTTTGCGTTCTGTATATGGAATGTGTGGACTTCATGCAGATGGTGATAAAGCAACTGGATTTAAATCCATGGTTGTTGCTCAGTTTACCGGTATTGGTCTGCAAAAAGATAATAATGCATTTGTAAAATATGATACTACCAGTGGATCTTATAAAGATTCGACTGCTCCAGCAAATAGTAATTTGCTTTCAGACTCTAATGCAGTGTATAAACCTGCATATTCAAATTATCATATTAAAGCATCCAATAATGCAGTTTTACAGTTAGTTTCTATCTTTGCTATTGGTTATTCTGAACATTTTGTAGTGGATACTGGTGGTGATCATTCTGTTACTAACTCTAACTCTAACTTTGGTGCAAAGTCTTTAGTTGCTCAAGGTTTTAGAAGAGATGCTTTCCCTAGAGATGATGTAGGATATATTACACATATTATTCCTCCTAAGAGGATAACAACTATTAATACAGGAATTGAATTTGATTCAATTGATGTTAGTAAGACAGTAAGTGTTGCAAATACAAGTAGATTATATCTTTATAACCAAACTAATGAGGATACTCCTCCTTCAAATGTTATTGATGGATTCCGCATTGGTGCAAAAGTAAATGATAGTTTAAATGTATTGATACCTCAAGGAGGAACTACAAGTCAATATAGTGCTAGGATTATTGTTCCTGATACCCAATATAGTGGGGATGAGGTTAGTGCTGAAAAAAGATTTGTTGTAGGAAGTGCTGCTGGTATTAATAGTATTTCCTCTAATATTATTACACTAACTAAACCACATACTTTCCTTGATGGAGAGAATATTCGTTTTCTGAGTGATACGGGAAGACTTCCAGATGGATTAGATAATAATAGAATTTATTATGCTATTACTTCAGCGAGTGGAGTAGGAACAGATCAGATTAAAGTTGCTCAAACTTTGAACGATTCTATAAATGATAATGCTTTAACTATAAATGATAAAGGTGGAGTTATAAGTGTTGAAAGTAGGGTTAGTGATAAGAATTCTGGAGATATTGGACATCCTATTCAATATGATAGTACTGAATCTCAATGGTATGTTCTGGTAGGAACAGCAACAACTGATAATACAATTTATTCTACGATTACTGGATTGGGAACTGCTACTCTTGGAGATGCAACTCCAAGGACATTTATTAATCGTAAGACAGATACTAGAAACTTGGGAGATACCATTTATAAGATGAGGTATGTAATTCCTGCAGGAACTGGAATTACATCAGCTCGTCCTCCCATAGATGCTTTTGTTATGCAGGAGTCAAATTCTACTACAGGTGCATCTGATACTGAAGTTAGTTATTACTATAGTCCTGATACGGTAAGTTTAAGTAATGTTAATGAAGTAAGAAACTTTAGGTTTATTGCTGATGCTAGTTGGGATGGTACATATGCACAATATAGAACAGAACTTCCTCACAAATTATCTGTTGGTGCAGAAGTAGAAGTATTGAATATTGTTAGTACTGAAAATACTGCTGGTCTGACTAGTACAGGATATAATGGTACATTTAGAGTAGTTGGTATTTCCAGTGCTAATAATTTTAAAGTTTCACTGTCAGATGATCCTGGAACTTTTAACTTAGCACAGACAGTAAGTAGAACTACGAGTCTTCCTAGATTTGCTAGAAAGCAGTATAAAGATACTTTCTATATCTATAGATCGCAAGAGATTCAAGAGTATAAATCAGGAGAACAGGATGGTATTTACCATTTAATCCTTCTAAACTCTTCTAACAAACCAACTGTAGATCCTTTTAATGCTTATAAATTCTCTCAACCTGTAAAAGATCTATATCCTCAGACAGATAGGGATAATCCTAATTCCAATCCATCTGAAGCTAAATGTTTTGCTCTTCCTAGTCCGGTAGGTGAGGTTGTTGTTGATAATCCTAAGTATAGTATTACTAAAGAAACTATTAATAAGGATTTAAGTGATACTAATATTGGTGTTGGTATTACAAATATTGTTTCAAATACGGCAGGGACTGCTCATACAGTTTATACTACTATAGGTCATGGACTTAATAGAGTTATAAGTGTTAGCATTGGAAGTAGTGGAACTGCATATGGATATGGATCAGCACAGTCTTTATATAATGCTCGACTTGTAGGATTTGCTAATTCTACCACAGGTAAGGATGCAACTGCTAGAATTGATGTAGATGCTGCAGGTGGAATTACTAAAATCCAGATTATGGATGGTGGTTCTGCATATGGCATTGGACAAACAATGTCTGTAGTTGGAGTCGGAACTACAACAAGTCATGAGGCTGGTTGGGTTACCGTAACTAAAGTTTATGATAATACTGGAGATGTAATTAATGTTTCAGGTGTAACTTCTGAAAGTTGCCTCGAATACAATGAACTTTATAGAATTACGGGAATTTCAACAGAAAAAGAAATTCAAGTATCCTCTGCATCAACAGTAAATACAGGAGTTTCTACTACAGGTATTGGTGTAACTCTCACTACTAATGCGTTTACTTATCTTACTGGTGAAGCATTAGATGTTAGTACTTTAGTTTATGATGGTACAGCTGGATTAGCAACAGTTACAACGGTTCAGAACCATGGATTAAGAGTTGATAATACGATTCGTTTGTCAGGTGCTAATAATGATTTCTTTAATAAGGACTTTATTGTTAAAAATAATGTAGGACTTACTACTTTTGTCCTTAATGTAGGGACATCTACTGTAACTCAAGCAACTTCAGGTACAGTTTATGCATATCCTAATGGATTTGTATCAAATGATGGATCTATTACTGTTGAGAATGAAAGGTTAGGTGGTCGTCAAAGCACAATTTATTCTGGAATTACCACAACTCTTTCTACGGCTATTTCTAGTCCTACTGCTACAACTTTGGAGTTAGATAATCCAGGTAATTTGGATGTGAATCTGGGTGATTACTTCCTAATCGATGATGAAATTGTAAGAGTAAGTTCTTTCACTGGAATTTCAACTAATCCAGTTACAGTCTTCAGAGGAATTCTTGGTACAAGAAGAACTACTCATGTAGAGGGATCAATTGTAAAACGAATCTTTATTAATCCTATTGAATTGCGTAGGTATTCAATTATTCGTGCTTCTGGACATACATTTGAGTATGTAGGTTATGGTCCGGGTAACTATTCTACTGCATTACCAGAAAGACAAGATCGTCAACTTACTGATCAGGAAGAATTTTTATCACAATCTACTAAGAAAGATGGTGGTGTCAATGTTTACACTGGCATGAATAATGATGGTGACTTCTATATTGGTAATAAGAAAGTAAGTTCAGCTACGGGTCAAGAAGAAGTATTTGATGCTCCAGTTCCAACAGTAACTGGTGAAGATATTGGTCAGACAGGTGTGAGTATTGGATTTGATATTTTAACTCCGTTGGAAGCATCTATTAGCAGATCGATTCGGGTTGAGGGTGGTCCTGATAATGATATTGTTTCTGAGTTTGATGGTCCTGTAATCTTTAATAATAAGATTACTTCTACTTCAACAAAAGGAATTGAAGCATCTTCTCTGTTCCTTCAGGGTGATGCTACAGTCTCTAGAAAGAATACAGTTGGTATTTCTACACCATCCCTAGCGGGTAATCCAGGAGATCACACTAATTATGCTAATCCAGCAAAAGGTGGACATCTTGGATGGGTTTACACTACTGATAATGATTGGTATAGATTTGGCAATGTAAGTCTTTCTAAACATTCTAATATTCAAACTTTTGATCAGGTAGGTATAGGAACTACTACACCATTAACTTATGCATTAAATGTGGTTGGTAGTGTTAATGTTAGTGGTACTCTTACTGCTACTACTTTTGTTGGTGATGGTAGTAATTTGACGAATTTATCCAATGATAGTTTGTGGACTAATGTTGCTACTGGATCAACGGGTATTGCTCCCATTAATAATTTGAATGTCGGTATTGGAACTTCAGTTCCTTCTACGGGAGCAGATCTTGAACTTGGAGATGCCAGTGTATCTGCTGCACATACAAGTGTTCATGTAATGAATAAGGCAGTTTTTGCTGGATTCACTACAACTCAAGATGTTTTAGTAGGTGGAGCAATTACAGCTACTACATTCCGACTTGATAGTACATCGGATTATATTCGTGCAGGGGTTATTACTGCGGTAACTAGTGTAATTACCGATACAGTTCAAGTTGGTGCTTCAGGAACAGCAGTTTATACTACTGCCGCTGATTTGGTTGGTGTGGGTACTTTAGCACCAAGAGCTAAATTTGATGTAGAAGGTCACACTAGACTTAAGACATATTCAGAAAATGTATGGGCATTGGATGTTTCTTCTGGAATCACAACAGTCGATCTTTCTAAAGCACAGACCTTTACTTTAACGGTTGATGAGGCAATTACTCAATTTAATGTTATCAATCCACCGTCTGGTGCTACAGCATTTACGATTAAGATTTTACAAGGATCCACGGCTTATGGAGTTGGTATAGATACCTTCAAAGCGGCTGACGGATCAACGGGTATCCCAGTTTATTGGCCTGGTGGAGTAGTTCCAATTGTGACTCCTACTGCAGCTAAAACTGATGTATATTCCTTTATGTCATTTGACAGTGTTGCTTCTCTCTTTGGAGTAATTGGAGGTCAAAACTTCTCATGAGTCCATTATCAATAAGTCATGTATATCGCCAGATTCCTACAACTCTGGAGATAAATGGTCCCATACTGTCCTTTGATGCATATGCAGATTATGGAGTTACGGGTGCTGTTCAACCTACAGGCCTGTCAACATGTAATGCTGGAGTAGGGACCTTTATTGGTATTGCTACAGCGGTATGGCCTTCTCAAAGTCCTACTAATTATCCTAAGAATACAGGATCTATTTCTTATCAATGGTATGAAGTTGGAGTTGGTGCATTAAGTGATGGGACAAATATTACGGGAAGTGCTACAACAACTTTAACAGTATCTAATCTTACTAATCCGAGTGATAATGGAAGGAATTTCTTTGTTCGTGCTAATTATATTCCCTCCGCTTATGGAGTAGGAAAATCAACGGCTAATGCCGTTAATGATCCTCTTGATTCAAATAGTGCAGGAGTATCAGTTTATCCAACTATTACAGTTACTAATCAACCTGGAATAGCAACTGCGGCATTAACATTACCTGCGGAGTTCCAAGTTTATGGTGAAACATCTGATTCTAGTGCTTTAACTTATAGATGGATGATGAATGGATCTGATTTGACAGATGGTTCTACTGTAACAGGAGCAGGAACTACTATTTTATCAGTGTCTTCTGATACTGTAGGAATCAATACCATACAAAATAGAATTACTCATCCAACTTCTTGCAATTCTCCAGTTTATTCAAGTGTTGTTGATTTTGAAGTAGTAGATCCACGACAAATGGTTATATTTGAGGAATATCCTAATGGTACTTCTAGTGCGAATATAATAGAGGTTAATTTATTTGATGGAGAATATAGTGTTGTTAATCAGAACAATGCTCAATTGATGGGATTCTATGCATCTGAAAAAGATCTAGAGGTTGAGTTGGAAATTCATGCTGCTAAAGGTATAGATCAAGGAGGTTATACTGGGGGACAAGGAGGGGTATCCATATTTAGATTTACTATGCTTAAAGATGTAGAGCATGTGGTCGCAGGTTTCTCATTGAATAAGCAAACTACTACATTTATATACCGTCAAGCATCTATTTTAGCTGTAATTGGTGCGGGTGGAGATGCAGGTACAAGTGGAAATGGTGGACGAGGTGGTGGAATAGGAATTCCAGGTGAGAATGGTAGTGGACAAGGCCAAGGTGGTGCTGGTGGAAGTACAATTACTGCTGGAACATTAACTAATAGTGGAGCAACATTGGGATCTGCTTGGGGTGGTGGATATCCAGGATTTTGTTCTCCCCTTGGATTCTGTAAAGCTCCTGTACCTCAAGGAGGTCAAATAGCAGCCTGTCCTTATGGTGGATATTACAATCTACAAGGATACTCTCCTTGTCAATTGTTGGGTAATTCACAATTCCGTATGGCAAATGGTACTTTGATGACTAATAGTGCAACTATTGCTCGTGGATTTAAGGCTGGAGGTGGTATAAGAAATGTTGAAGGATGGGGAGATAATGGTGCTTTTGGTGGAGGTGGTGTTAGAGGTGGTGCTGGTGGATTGGGTGGTGCTGGTGGAGGAGGTGGTTCTGGATATCAAGATGGATCAGTTACTGTAGTAAGTAGTACACAAGGGGGAAGTACAGCTACAGGTAGTACATTTATAATCAGAATGGTTGATTAAGTAACTTTATAAATAACTAAGACTAATTTCGTGGGGATAGTGAACCCGAATGGCTGTAAATAAGAATTTTGTAGTCAAAAATGGCTTAGAGGTCAATACTGATCTTGTTCTTGCCAATGCTACTTCTAAGAGAGTAGGTATTGGTTCAACTGTTCCTGCGTATAAACTTGATGTTGCAGGTGGCATTGGTGCTACCTCAATGGTTATTTCGGGTATTGCAACTGTTGGTGTATTGAGTGCTACTGATATAGTAGTTTCTGGAGCATCTACTTTTGCTGGTGATCTTGAGATTACTGGTGCATTATCATTTGATAATATCAGTGGTACTAATCTTTATGTAAGTGGTATTGGTACTATTGGTGTCCTTACTGCTACAGATGCAGTTATTACTGGTGCATCTACCATTACAGGTGATTTAACTGTTGGTGGTAATTTAGATGTTACTGGTGATATTACATATGATGAGATAAGTGGTAGAAGACTTAATATTACTGGGATTTCGACTCTTGAAGGTCTTGTTTATGGTAAGGATGGTGCTGGCGCAATACTTGTTGGCACTGGATTATCTGTTGCTGGAATTACAACTCTTGCCTCTTCTGGTGGTATTACTACTACTGGAGGAGATCTTTACGTTGGTGGTGATCTTTATGTCAGCGATGACATAACATATGATGAGGTATCAGGTCGAAATCTTAATATTTCTGGTGTTGCTACTATTGCCACCATTGAGGCTACTACCTTAAATGTAAGCGGTGTTTCATCATTAAGCAGTACTCTTGATGTAGATGGTCAAACAGAACTTGATCATGTAAATATTTCGGGTGTTACTACAGTTGGATTTGTAACTGCTACGGATGTTTGGGTGAGTGGTACTATTACTGCTACCAAGTTCGAGGGTGCGGCAATTGGTATTCAATCTGGGGGTACATACATTGGTTCTGGTGTAACTACAATTGATGTTACAGGTGGTAGTGCAACTGTTTCTTCTCCTGTTAGTGGTATTGCCACGGTTACATTACCTGCAGCAGGTGTATCACTTGGTCTTGCAATCGCCCTCGGTTAATAAATAAAACATAACAAGTAAAAAACAATGGCAGAAGCTTTTTCAAATTCCATAACCAGAGCATCAGGGATTGTAACCTCTAATGCTTCTGCGAATATTGGAGTTACCACTACTATTATTACTGGTATCTCTACTGTTGGAGTGGCGGTGAGTAATTTGATTATTAACCAACACTTTAATGGAGGGTCGAAAGTTCTATCAATTGGATCAGGACAAGTAACTACTGATACAGCTTCTACTAATAGTACAGCAGCGACTACTCAAAGTGTGAAGTTCTTGGGAGTTACTACAGCATATACTTCTGCTGCTGCTACAAAGAGTGTTTTGATCGGAGGAACTTTTGCTAATAATACGGATAATTCAGTGAAGTTATTCGTCGAAGTATTTGATGTCAGTGGATTAACTACTGCTAATTTAGCATATGATATTCCTGTTCCTGAAGGAAGTTCGTTTGTTATCAGTGATGCTGGCAAAACTTTACTAGAATCAGAAGATGAGTTAAGAATTTATGCTGATACAGCAAATTCTATAGATACTACACTTAGTGTTCTCACCGGAGTCAACTAACTATGGCAGATAGAAATGGTTATATAGGAAGAGCTCCTGGTGACTCAACAGTTCAAATTGCGCGACAGAAATGGACTGCTAGTGGAGTTACTACCAATTTTACTTTTACTAGTGGGTACACTCCGGGGTTAATTGATGTATACCTTAATGGTAGTAAATTAATCGATGTTGAGGACTATGCAGCTAGTGGAGGAGGTGTAATTAGTCTTGGAACACCTGCTGCTGATGGAGATGTTGTTGAAGCAGTTGCTTATAAAGCGTTTAATCTTGGATTAGTTAATCAAACTACTGGTGATTTCACTGTTGGTGGTAATTTATCAGTTACAGGTAATATTGTAAATCCTAGTGGAATAGGAACAGATTATATTATTACAGGATATGCAGCGACTTTTAATAATACAACTAATATTAAAACATTAAATGTTACTGGTGTCTCAACATTTGCGGGTAAGGCAAATTTCAGTGGTGATGTAGCTATTGGTGGAACATTAACTTATGAAGATGTAACAAATATAGATTCAGTAGGACTTATAACTGCAAGAGCAGGTGTAATAGTAGTTGGTGGTGGTGTTAGTATTGCTGCTGGTGGATTAAATGTAACTGCTGGAGTTGCTACATTTACAGGTAATATAGATGCTAATGGTAATTTAGATGTAGATGGACACACAGATCTTGATAATGTAAATGTAGCAGGAGCTATTACTGCTACTACATTTAGCGGAAATGCTACTGGATTATCAGCCACTGCTTCAGTGAATAGTAGTGGAGTTGGTACTTTTGGTAGTCTTGGAGGATATAATGATTCTGTTGCTGGTATAGGTTCAACATTTGCTCAAATTTATAATGTAAAAGTTATAACTAAAACTGCTGATCATCGGTATTATGGTACTGGTGAATCTGTTGGTTATACTCTTGATGGAATTGAATCTCCATTTATTACATTAACTCCAGGTAGAACATATAGATTTCTTCAAAATGATAGTAGTAATAATAGTCATGCGATTATTTTCTATCTTGAAGCAGCTAGGAATACAGAGTATACGGGTGGTGTAACATATTATGCTGATGGTGTAAAAACTACTTCGGCAGCGTATGATAGTGCTTTTAATGCTGCGAGTGCTAGATGGACAGAAATTTTTGTTCAAGATTCTAGTCCACAAGTTTTATATTATCAGTGTTATAACCATGGTTACATGGGTAATGCTGTTTCGTGTAATTCTAATACGGTATATACTGGCATTGGTAATACTGTAATGTTGAATGGTTTCTTGAAAGAAAAGGTTAATATTGTGAATGGTAAGTTAAGTGAGAATCTTCAAATTAATCTTGATGATGGAATGATTCATCACTTTAGGGTACAAGAATCAGCTACATCTACTCCTAATATTATGTCTAATGTGGGTATAAACACTGTGATGAATGTAGGAGATACTTTATCGGTTAGTCTTGCTACATCTTCTCATTCATCTGCATATTCTGCTCATATAACTATTGACGGAACTGCTGTTACTGAATTCTGGAATGGAGGCCCTCCTTCAGGTGGGAATAGTGCTGGCAGAGATTTGTATACTTATAACATTACCAAAATGGATGATGCTCAATTTATAGTCTACGGTAATGTAAACAACTATACTTCTAGTTAAAGGAGGTTTTGTAATGTCACCATTAGATTGGTTTAAAAAAGAAAGTCCTTTACTAGGATTGATTGGTCTTGGAGGAGGATCTACGGGTTCATCCTTTGCTGGAGGTGGTGCAGCAGAAGCAGAAGTAAATATTTACGTATGGGGATCTGAAGGAGGAGGTGGTCGTGGTGGAGCACCTGGCGGTGCCGGATGGGCTTCTGTCACAGGTACTTGTGTTCCTGGAACTGTTCTTTCTTATGTTGTAGGTACTCCAGGCAATGGAGCTAATTTTTATTATGGTGGTGGTAACGGTAATAATTCTGGTGGAGGATTTAGTGCAGTTTTTGTAGGACCTGGTGGTCCAGGTGCTAGACCTGCTTGTTTAGCATGTGCTGGTGGATCAGGTGCTGGTGGATATGACCATTATGGCACTTCAATTGGTGGAAGAGGGGGTGGTCCCACTGGTGGTCCTGGCGGCCCTACTAATCCTCCTGGTAATGAATATGGTAGAGGATCTCCTGGTAGTGATGGAGGCCCTGGAGGAGCTGGTGGTGGACAAACAGCTCCATCTTCTGGTTGGCTTGGTGGTGGTCCTGGTCAAGGTGGCGGCGGCGGAGGCGGCTGGTACGGTGGCGGATCTGCCGGACAACAAACTTTAGCTGGTGACTCAAGAGCTGCAGGGGGTGGTGGATGTGGTAATACTAATTCAGGAACTGTTACCTCAGGAACCCATGTTTTCAATGGAACTGCAGGAAGTACAACAAATGGCACAGGGGGTTCCGGAACTACTGGTACATGGACCAATCCATCTACAATTCCAAATCCTCCAGGATCAGGAAAGGTTTATATTACAGTTAATGGAACTGCTGTAGTAGATACTACCACTGCAAATCCTTCTACTGCTATGCAAACTTATACAGTACCATAATTGCAATTTTTAATCATTATGGTATAATAAATAAACTGCTTTGAAATAAGTTATGAATTCTTTTCTTTTTGTTGGAGGCGGCAATTCATCATATATTTCCGCTTTAATTTTAAATTCAAGGTATCCTAATAAAAAAATAACAATTGTTGAGAGTGAAGCAATTGGAATTATTGGGGTAGGAGAAGGTACTACAGAACATTGGTTTAAATTTTGTGAATGTTTAGGGATTTCTTTTACAGAGTTGATAGAGAAGTGTGATGCAACTTATAAATTTGGTGTACACTTTAAGAATTGGGTTAAAGATGATTACTACCATTGTGTAGGTCATCCTTTCAATGCTCATCATGCTGATTATTTGGCTTATGCGGCTACTCATCTTGTTAAAAGAACTAAACAACGAGATACTATTCCTCAATTTTTAAAGGAGGGAATGTTACCTATTCCATGTGGAGATACATTTGGACACCAATTACACTTTGATTCAGTAAAACTTAATGATTTTCTTTTACAGACTTGTTTAGATAGAGGAATATCTATAGTTAATGATGAAATTATTGATGCAACATTTGATAGACAAGGTAATATTGCGTCGGTAAATTCAAAAACAGAAACATATAAAGCAGATTTTTATATTGATGGTACCGGATTTAAGAGAACTCTTATACAGAAGATTTTAGGAGTTAAATGGGATTCTTATAGTGATCATCTTTTTATGAATAGTGCTATTACATGGCATGAGAATAGTAGTGATGATATTCCACTTTTTACAACAAGTGAAGCTTTAAAAAATGGATGGAAATGGACGATTCCCACTCAAAATAAAAAGGCATATGGTTATATTTTTAGTGATAAATTTTGTAGTGTAGAAGAAGCGAAAGAAGAAGTTAATGTTAAAGATGTTGATAAGGTTATTAAATTTGAACCTGGGAAAATGGAGAGAATGTGGTATAAAAATTGTATGGCTATTGGATTATCTGCTGGATTCTTTGAACCAATAGAAGCAACCTCTTTAGGTATAACTATTCAACAGATGTTTTGTTTTCTTCATCACATCTCTTCAAATGATTCGGATTCTTTTAATAAATATGTGAATACAATTTATGATAATGCCTTTAATTTTATTCTTTTACATTACTATAATGTGAGAAAAGATAGTGAGTTTTGGAGATTTAATAACACTCATTTTAAGAAAACAGAATTTTTAGAAAATTTGTTTGATATTATGTTGAAGAGACTTCCTTTTAAAGAAGAATTAGAAGTTCCGTGGGGTTTATTTGGATCTCTTAATTTTATTCAAATATTGTATGGATTAAATCATATAGATATTTCACCTATTAAAAAAGAATATCAATTTTATAGTGAAGAGAAAAGAGAAGATTATAATTGTCTTATAAATCAGGTAAAAAATGCGGATGATGCTGATTTAATAGATAAGATGCTTCCTCATAGAGATAAACTTTTGGCGTTAATAAATAAGTAAAAGAGTGGTACTGTTTTAATGGCAATAGGAAGACCAATATCATTAACTGATAATGTAGCCTCTAAGATTGTAAGTGCAACTGCTACTGCAAATCAGCAGGTGTTTACTGTTACAGGTGGTTATCGTATTAATGCGATTTCAGTTTATCGTAATGGTTCTCGGTTGAATAATCAGAATGATTATACTGCTAGTGATGGCTCTATAGTAACTCTTACTGAAGGAGCAAGTGTGGGTGATGTTCTTGAATTTCAAATTTTTGATGATTTTAGAGTAGCAGATGCTATTGTTTCTGTTGGAGACCAGACTATTTCTGGTAATTTAACCATTGATGGAAATATTCAAGCTGCTAATGTCACTGCTACCAGTGCAATGAGTGGTGCGAGTATTGGTATTCAGTCTAATTATTCTTATAATGTTGGAACTGCTAAAACATTAAATTTTGTTGGAACTGCTGTTACTGGTGATGTAACTGATAGTGGTACTGTTACTATTTCTATTGGTGCTGCTGGTGGTGGTGGTGGAGTTGGTACGGCTATTGATTATGATAGTGGATCAACAAGTCCTTTCACATATGTTGATAAAAACCGAGATATTACTGAGAGTATAACATTTAATACATCAAATGCTGGTGTATCATCTTCTTATGTAGTTTCTGTTATACCTACTCTTACTACTCCTAGTGGTGTAGAAGTTTCAGTAGGGGCTGGTAAAACATTGGTAGTTGATGTTCTACAACTCAGGAATTTAGATCTTGCTTAGGCAAAATCTTTCTGAAGTATATCATAATCTTATAAATAATTAGCAAAAAGTATTGTAGACATGTCACAGATTAATGTAGATACTATTAGAGGTCGCACTGGCGGAGCTCCTGCTTTAGATAAAGGAGCGGTAGTTACTGGAGTTATTACTGCAACTACTTTATCTGGTAATGTCACAGGTAATGTCACAGGTGCTGTTACAGGTAATGCAACAGGGTTGAGTGGCGGTCCGGATGTTACAGTTGGGAAGTTGACTGTTAATAATGATGCCACTGTGGGTGGAGCATTAACTATTACTGGTAATTTCACAGTTGAGGGAACTCAGACTATTATTAACACATCACAGTTGGATGTAGAAGATAAGACTGTTGGTGTTGCATCTACTTCCAGTCCCACTGATGTAAAAGCAGATGGTGCTGGTCTTGTTGTGTATGGAACTAGTGAAAAGAGCATGGTGTGGTATAATAACTCCGATGCTTTTACATTTAGTGATGCTATTGATATTAAAGGTGCAGTAGAAACAGTAACTGTTGGTTCAACGGCAACGATACCGGCTGGACCGAAGTATGTGGTTCTAACTTGTGATGCTCAAGATGGGACGGTATTTAGTCATGATGTAGCTAATGGATCTGTGGGTATTTTATCGTTAACTAATATGCCAGTAACGAAGAATTCAGTAACGACTTATACGATATTATTCACTCAAACATCTGTTGCTGATGCTAGCGGAATTGGTAATACTACATACGAAACGGGAATTGGTACTAATATAACTTTAACTCCTATAGGAGTTTCTGGATTCTCTACTACAGCATTAGTATCTGCTGGTACTACGGTTATATTGGGGACAGGTAATAATGATTTAGATATTGTAACGATTGCAGTCCATTATAATGGTGGTGGAACGGGAACTGCTACTAACTATAAGACCTTCTCTCAGAAGACTGGTCAATTTAGTTTGGGTGCTGTTGGTATCTAATAGGAGGTAATTAAGAATGTCACCATTTTTTACAGGTTTAGCGAGGAACTTTGGTGGATTTGCTTATGGTGTAAGTTCATCCAGTGCTGGAGCTCCTGATCCTCCTGCTATATCAGTTGCTCCGGGAGGAAGTGCTTCAGGAACTAAATTAGAACCTGGAGATTATCCTTATACTGTTCCTGGCAGTAAAGATTTACTTGTTACAGGAGATACTCCTATAACCATTAGGGTTAAAGTGAGAGGTAATAATGGAGTCTCTCAAGCAGATGTGACGATGGAACCTGATACAACTTTTTATGCTTACAATGGATCAACTTGGGCAGGTCTTTTTTATGGGCCTAATACATCCTCTCGTCCTGTTTGTGTAATGATGGCAGGAGAGAAGGGAAATCCTTCTGGTGGATATGGCGGTGGTAATGCAAATTATCCTAAAGGTAATAATGGTGGTGGTGATGCTATGGGTGGTAGAGGAGGTCAAACCACGGGATATTTGACTGGAACAGGTGGAGATGGGGGTAGTAAAGGTGGCGATTTACCTGGTAACCCTGGTAACCCTGGTGGTGCATTTTCTTATGGAAATGGTGGCAATGGAACTGATGGAAACGGCCAGCGTGGTGGATTCGGATACTACGGCGGTGGCGGTGGTGGCGGATTCTGGGATCAAGGAGAAAGTAATAACCCTGGTGGTGCTGGTGGTGGAGGATCCAATTATATTGGTGGACTTCCTGGCACTGCTCCTGCTCCTGTACCAGTCGCTAATACATCGTCTGGAAATGAACCTGGCGGGGCACTAATTCAATTGGTGAGTATCGTAACATAAAGATTATTGATTTTTTATTATGAAAATTGCAGAAATTGATGACTTCTTACCTAAGGAGTATAATGATCATCTTTATAGCCACTTAGATGGCACTGAATTTCCGTGGTTTTATGTTGATACTTTGAATAGAGAATATAAGTTAGGTAATTATTATTTTTGTCATGTTCTAATAAAGAATGGTAAGGTAGAGAGTGATTTTCTTGATCTTTTTCATCCTTTATTAGAATATCATAAGTTATCATTAGATCTAATTTATAAGATAAAGTGTAATTTATATCCTCGAACTCAATTTAGAGTTCATCATAAGTCTCATACAGATTATGAATATAATTCCTATCCTACAAGAAGAACTTGTTTATATTATGTAAATGGGAATAATGGATTAACAATTTTTGAGAAACCAAAAAGAAGAATAAAGAGTATAAGAAATAAAGCAATAATTTTTAATGGAGCTCATCCTCATCATTCAACTACATGTACGGATAGTAATGCTCGAATCACTGTTAACATTGACATCCTTAAATAGACCCTATATAATAAACTGAAACACATCATAGGTTTATGGCATATCAGAGTATGTGGTATTTTACCAATCTTCCAGAGAAGGTGGTGGATATAATTGAAGAAGATTTGATGGAGAATTTTAATGCTAATATGGCAGATTCCAGGTTAGCAGGAGATGCGCTTAATAAAGATAAAAGAGATTCTCAAAATGCATGGGTTCCTACTACTCATTGGGTAGGAGGATTTTTGTGGCATTATATTGAAAGGGCTAATAGAGAAAATTTTCTTTATGATTTAAGATGTATTGATAATGAGTCAATACAATATACTCGGTATCAAGAAGGAGAATTTTATCATTGGCATAATGATGCTGGATTACCAGGGCAATATAAACCTAAAGCAATAGGAAATAATGTACAGCAAATAGCAGAGGATAAAATTAATTCTGAGTGTGAGATGGTAAGAAAATTATCTTTTGCGATGCAACTTTCTCAACCAGAGGATTATGAAGGTGGTAATGTTCAATTAATGACTGAGAGTGGTCAGAGTTATGTTTGTCCTAGACAAAGAGGTACGATAATTTTATTTGATTCTCGTACTCAACACAGAGTTAGAAGGGTAACTAAAGGTGAACGAAGATCCTTGGTAGGGTGGGTTGTTGGACCTCGTTGGAGATAAATTATGGCTGTTCAAATGATGAGTGCGGCTAACTTAGCCTTGCAAGAAAGAATAAATAGTGATACTGCTAAAACAGGACATGAACAGTTTGATAAGGATGGTTATATTATAATTAAAAATGTATGGGATCCTGAAGAATTATATCATCCTGTTCCTCAAGAAAAGGGTCAATTCCATTATGGGAACAGTGTATATGAATATAGACATGATGCTGTAGAACAACAGGTAGAAGGTTCTTTAGCCAGATATAATCATCCCATGTATAGGAGGATTCATTCTGGAATTAGAAAAAAGATAGAGAAATGTTTAGGTAAAAAACTTTATAATACTTATTATTATGATAGATATTATTTTGCTGGGCAAGAATTAAGTAAGCATGCAGATAGAGATGCATGTGAAATTTCCATTAGTATTCATATTAGTACTAATTTAGAAGGTGAAGATGCAGATTGGCCTTTCTATATTAAAACACCTGATACATATTACGATGAATCTAAAAGAGATATTTTAGTTCCTGGTTCAGTAAAATCTGCAATTTTAAAACCTGGTGATGGGGTGATTTATAAAGGATGTGAGAGACCACATTGGAGAGAACCTATGCCAGGAGCTCCTGTAGGTAAGAGATTAAAATTTTTTAAGAAACAAACAAAAGAATATTATTATCATCAAATTTTCTTCCACTATGTATTACAAGATGGGTATAGAGCTCATTGTGCCTTTGAAAGTAAGAGACAATAAGAGATTATGTTTAATAAAAAACCAGAAGATAGCATAAAAATTATTCGTCCACAGAGTAAGGGATGGATTGAGAAAAAATTGGATCAAGATGAAATGGATTTCCTTTGGAAATGTATTGAAAAGAGAGGAAGATCTTTTAAAGGAAATCTTGCGGGTAACATATACGAGAGTTATGGATTAACCGATAAGAATGATTGGTTTTTTACGCATACCGTGGGCCCTTTAATACAGCGTTATGAAAAAGAGTTTGGTGATCAGGTGTCTCGTATGCCTTATCGGATAAGACATCCTTTTTATTTGAATGGTTTTTGGGTAAATTATCAGAGACAGAATGAATTTAATCCACTACATGATCATACGGGGGTTTATAGTTTTGTAATATGGTTAAAACTTCCTGTAGAGTTTGCGGATCAAAATAGAAATCCAATTTCTTCACACTCTAATACTAGGAATATATCTGCATTTCAATTTTTATATTTGGATATGTTGGGTGGGCATGAAACATATCTCTATGAATTAGGTAAAGCCTGGGAGGGAACGATGTTATTTTTCCCCAGTAAATTAAATCATCAGGTATATCCTTTTCTTAATTGTGAAGAAGAGAGAATTTCTATTTCAGGGAATATTTTGTTGAATGGATTTAAAAAAGGATTAGGTATGTGATTGAATATCTTTATCCTACTCCAATTTACTGTTGTCTTGTTAATGAATTTGAATCCATTCAGCAAGAAATCAGCAGATGTATGAACAAGGTTGATTTTCAAATGAAAGATAGTTTTGGTACTACTCATTATCTTTCACCTACAAGTTTCAAAGAAAATATTTTTGATAAGTATAGATTAAAATCTTTATCCAAAGAAATAGATAAACATTTGAGATTATATTGTGATGACTTGAGGTTTCCTTCCCATGATTATGAGATTACATCGTGGTTTGCAAAATATAAGAAAGGAAACTATGCTCATATACATGGTCATGGTCATACTGATATTTCAGGGGTTTATTATTATAAGACCAATCAAAAGGATGGGGATTTATTTTTTGAGTCTCCTACTCCTAACTTACAAACTTCAAAATGTTATAATAAATTAGGAGATTCATGGGATCATACACCTATTGAGGGAAAATTGTTATTATTTCCTGGGTGGTTGCGTCATGGTGTAAGAACTAATACTACTGATAATACTCGAATAAGTATATCATTTAATATATATTTTGCAGATAAATGAAAGCTCCTTTGTTTGAATTTCCTTCCTATCAATATGAAGTGGAGGATTGGGATTTTAAAAAGAAAGGGTTATTAGAAAGAATTAATAATCAACAAATGGTTAAAGATCCTTCAGATATCTTTATAACTGATAGATCTACGAATGGAAAGTCATATGTTCGTTATTTAGAGGGTCTTTTAAAACCAGAGTTGTCTTTATTTTACCAAGAATCAAAAATTAATTGTTCATTAATAGATGCATGGGCAGTAAGGTACTATCAAGGAAACCATCAACCTCCTCATAATCATATGAGTTGGGGATTTAGTGGAATTTTATATGTAGAGTATGATTCTAATGTCCATACTCCTACTAATTTTATAGCTCCGTGGCAGGATCCACGCACAGATACTACTTTAATAAGATCTCCTAAGCATGTGAAAGAAGGTACTCTTTTTATAGCACCTTCTTTTTGTTTACATTTTGTGAATCCAAATGAGTCGAGAAAACAAAGGACTATTATATCTTTTGATTTAAAACCAAATCCTTCACCTCATCAAATAGTATATTGGTCACCCCGTAGAATTATAAATAACTAAAAAGTAGTGGTATAATGGCAATTACCAGAGCAACCGAACTCTCTAATTTAGTAGGTGCAGGTTTAACAATAGATAGTACTTCTGGTGTTATTACTGCAACTAAATTTGTTGGAGATGGATCATCCTTAAGCAATTTACCAGCAGCGTCTATTTCTGGTATTAATACTTCAGGAACGACAGAACTTACTAATCTTACTATTTCCGGAGTTGCTACTGCAACTGGTAATATTGATGCTAATGCTAATTTAGATGTAGATGGACAAACCGATTTAGATCATGTTGCGATTGCTGGAGTTACTACATTTACTGGGCAGATAGATGGTAACGGTGGTGCAAATATTGTTGGTGGACTTACTGTTAATCAGGTAAATTGTAGTGGAATAGCAACTTTTGGTGGTAATGTTTCTATTGCTGGTACTTTAACTTATGAAGATGTAACAAGTATTGATTCCGTTGGTATTGTAACCGCTCAAACTGGTGTAAGAGTTACTGCTGGGGGTTTAGTAGTTACTGCGGGTGTGACAACTGTAACTACTCATATTGATGTAGATGGTCATACAGAATTAGATAATGTTAATATTGCTGGAGTAACAACATATTCTAGTTTAGTTGGTGCTGCTATAACTATGGATACTGCGAAATTCTCTTCTAATAAAGGTATTCAGGAGAGAATGAGGATAGATTCCACTGCTTTAAATAATGGTACAGCTGCTACTCTTGTTACTAATATAGATGAGGGAATGGTTCATTATCGTTCTACTGCTATTGACACTGCAAGCACAGTTCCTAATATTTGTTCTGTTGCTACTGGTATTAATACAATTATGGGACTTGGTGATACTATGGCGGTTACTATTATAACGGCGGCTGATAATACTAGTTATTTTATTAATGCTATTACTATAGAAGGTCAAGCTGTAACTGAAACATGGGTTGGTGGCAGTGCTCCAACGGCTGGTGGTGGTAGTAATTATGACATCTATTCTTTCCAACTTATGAAGAAAGGGACTAGTGGAACTTATAATAGTGACTTTATTGTGATAGCAAATCAGACTTTATGCTCTGCCTAAATTATTAGAGGCTTAAATCGATGACAAATCTATGGTATCCTAGTGTTAAAGAATCTCCAATCCAAGGCCTTACTGGTTTTGGTGGAGGTGTTGGTGGTAATTTGGTGAGTGGTGCTGCTGGTGGGGGTGGAGCAGATAGTGGTAAGCATACCTCAGCAGGAGCAGTTAATTTTTGGGATTGGAGTGTTGGACATTTAGATTATGGAACTGCTGGTGATCTTCCTTTCACTGTGAATACTGGTGAAGTAGATATTAATGATAGTACGCTAGGAAGTGGACCTCCAAACTGGGGTAGTCATGGAGTTGGAAGATATGACACTAAAGCTTCTAGTTCAGCGAATATTTACAGAACAGC
>VTLG01002315.1_pt1 | contig 38556 bp, 46 predicted proteins | sample 4694571 | NCBI WGS metagenome assembly VTLG01 (sample SAMN12604809, study PRJNA352737) | marine metagenome | biome: ENVO:00000447; feature: ENVO:00000209|ENVO:00000569|ENVO:01000036; material: ENVO:00002151; isolation source: viral sequences binned using virsorter ... | reverse complement strand
TTCCCAATGTCCATGGGGGGCCGGCCTTCGGGTCGGCTCCCCTATTTCTGGAGGTTCTCCCATGATGTCCCTTCTGCATTTCCTCCTCGATCTGGTCCGCACACTGGCCGACGGCCTAACGAGATCCGGATACCTTCCCTCCCCAGTCGACGAGGACTGAAAACATTCCCGGTTCCGCCTTAGGGCGGGCCGGGATTTTTTTTGCGTCGATTTGTGATAGTCGTGATAGCAGTGGATCGACCCGCAGCGGAACCGTGATAGCAGTGGGTCGTCCATTCGGGGATTTCCCGATTCGTGATAGCAGTCGTCCGTTCAGTGCCGCAGTTTCATCCTGATAGTTCGAGTCTGTTCAGTGCTGCCGCTTTGAAATAATGTTGCTGCACCCCCCTAGACAAACAATCCATATTCGGATACAATACGTACGTCACATGGAGGTAGGCATCAGCCCTACCAGTCACATCCATTCGGGGATTCCCCGATTCATTCTTTCTTTCTTTCTAGGAGACCCAACATGACTTGGGCAGAGTTTCGCAAACTTGTTAATCGCCACGTCAAGAAGATGGCTGGCGGCCTTGGCCTTCAGGATCTCGCAGACGTCTGCTTCCACGACTTCTATCCGGGGCAGGATGGCGAGGACTACCACTGGGATGCACTGGCGGAGGAAGCCGCCTACCACGTCCTCGAAGAGAACGGTTTCTCGATGGACGAGGAGGTGTCCGCATGAGTGGCCCCATCTCTGGCGAAAAACTCCGTGCATTCGTAGATATGCTTCGGTTTGAGTATGGCTGCAAACACTCGGAGATTCTTGAGATCCTCCAGAGGAAGTACGGATGGAGTCATCCAGAATCCGAGGAACGTCTAGCCCTACTGAGTTGATCCATTAGCAGGACCGGGTGCTGCCTACAGCCACGCCTACTGTGGGGACTCCACGCCCGGTCCTGTTATTTCCATTCGGGGATTCCCCGATTCATTCTCTTTCTAGGAGAGTTACCGTGAATAAGTACGACCCCGGCATCAACATGCAGGCTGTCATCCAATACGTCGATGACTGCATGAGCCGCCCCAAGTTCGGTCTTCCAGTTTCCAGTGGGCACGTCTACGCGCACCTGTTGGAGACCATCGAGCGTGCTGCGGTTCACTTCGGCGTGTCGAAGGCCACCATCGGCCCCGCCATCTTCCAGTGGTTCAACGGAGGAGAGTCACGATGAAAGATTACAGAGCAATCCTTGAGTTCATCATCACCAAAGTTGGGGGACGCTATAAGTACACGTTGGTCCAGCAGGAGGATGGCGTCTTCTACGAGCAGTTCGATATCTGTCCGCCAGACAGTGAGGAGTGGAGGACTTTCTTCTCCGCTGATACTGCGTTGGACGCCGTGATTGACGCCGTATTGTTATCTGATTTCGACTACGGGAGACTCCTCTGGGATCTCTTCCGGCCAATCGGGGATTCCCCGAATGAGGGAGGTGACGAATGACCGCCAAAACAACTTACGCACGCCATGTTGGCCCCTTGGAGGAGGGAGCGTGGGGATACTTGAAGGCCCGCCCGATCACGGTTTTCTTTGGGATGCTTTCAACGGATGAAGTGGTACGCCACGTTGATACAGGGGATGCTAACGTGGTTTGGTTTCCTGAAGTAGCCGCCGGCGTTGTACTTCATCCGACCGAACAGGCCGACCTCGGATCCGAGATTCTTGCTGCCTCGATGGATGAGGATCAAGTTGTCTTCACCAACTCAATGCTCATGATCCTCCGTTTGTTGCGTCTGGTTCGTCAAGGGAAACTCTCTACGGAGAACATCTGCTTCTACCATGTCGGTCCCAGTCAGTTCACTCGGCTTCTGACAACCGATGAGGGCAAGTTTGATGGCCCAGTGCCGGATCAGTTCTTCTCTCAGGATGTAGAGGAAATCTTTGGAGGTGACGGATGAAAGTAGATATCACTCCAACGTGGGAGGGTCTCCTCCCGGTGCTGGTTCGTGTCGCTACTCAAGGTCAGACTGCGGCCGCCCAGAAGCATGCATGGGATGAACTCACTCGTATGGCTAAGGCTTGCGATGAGATGAACGCTGCTCAGAAGGAGTCCGATGATGACTGAGCCTCCCCAAGAGTCCGTCTTCGCATTTCTCGACGCTCTCTACAATGAGGGCTGGGACATACACAATGCTGGCCCCTGTCTGGAGATCAGGTTTGGTGTCGGCAGATACGAGGCCAACCGTATGTTGATGTCGTATTTCAATCACTGTGAATCGGGGAATCCCCGAATCAATCTAGGAGAGTGAATATGTACGGTACTCCAGTCGCTAATGCTATCGACAAACTACTACACGATGGCAAGGTGGATCTCGCGAGGGCGGTATTCCGCAAAGCCTTAGACGAGAACCTTTTTCAAGTTGATGGTCACGTCAACCTGTACGACAAAATCGCGTGTGTAGAGTTGTTTCAAATACATGATCTAGGAGGTCGCTATGAAACTACTGGGAACGAATAACAAACTAGACAAACAGTCCTCCCGAGGAGAGCCGTACGTTCTCCGGGGTCTGTCCCTCGCCCCTGCTGATCTCAGTGGGTACGAGACGTGTCCGATGCGGACTCCTGACTGCACGAAGGCGTGCATCGGGGTCAAGTCAGGGCACAACCGATTCAACCCTGCGAAGGAGGCGAAGATCAGGAAGACGAAGTTGTTCTTCGAGGACAACGAGACGTTTATGACTCAGTTATTCCGTGAGATCAACAACCTGCGGAAGTACTGTGATCGTCTCGGCAAGAGTCCTGTGGTCCGTCTCAACACGTACTCGGATATCGTCTGGGAGAAGAAGCACCCTGAGATCTTCCGTGAGTTCTCTGATGTGCAGTTCTACGACTACACGAAGATCCACCGCAGGTGGGATCTACCGGACAACTACCATCTGACTCTCTCGTACACTGGGTACAACTGGGAGCAGTGCGAGTCGTGGTTGACTACTCACCGCAATGTCGCGGTCGTATTCAAGGACTGCTGGGACAACCCCCTGCCCGACACATGGCGTGGCTTCCCTGTCGTGGATGCCGATAAGGACGACTGTCGGTGGCTGGAGGCTCCCGGTACAATCTCTGGGCTTCGCACGAAGGGGTCCGTCAAACATGCGGGGCCTTTCTTCGCGGATGCTACAGAACTTACTATTGGCAGACGCAAGATCGTCACGGAGGAGGTATGCGTATAAAGTGGAGTAATAGAGTTCGTATTGTTGAGAGTTTCCTGAAGACGGGCCGCCTGAAACCTGCTCAGGATATGGCTCGGGAACTACTCAAAGAAGATGACAGCAGTGAAATGTTGATGCCTCAGGAGCAGTACTTCCTGAAGGCCGTAATCAAAGCAAAACGATTGGATGATATAGACATCTGATCCATCTATGGAGATTCACAGAATGGACAATAAGACAAACTACGCGAGCGTCACGAAGGTTGGCCTTCCAGACATCGCACCTCGTAACCAAACCAATAACGGGTTCACTGAGCGTGGTGCGCAAGCCGCCACGAACCTTCTGAAGATGGGTCGTGGTCACCACACGATCGGTCGCTTCGAGTATAATAGGTACGGTTCAGGATCCTTCAGGCTCGGGGTCAAGAGGGTGGACCAGTTCAATGAACTCACCGTCATCCAGCGTAAGGATGGCAACTTCGTCAATATGTACGTCATGTACAAGGACGATCTCGATAACGGCAACTGACCTCCTAGACGGGGTGGGCTGCGCATACCTCGGTGACTAATAACGCAGGTTTATTTAGGAGATATAACATGAGCACAGAACTCATCGCTCCCACGCCGTACAACCCCAAGGCTTGGGGTGAGCGTGTGGATATCGGAACTATTCGTCGTACCCGTGTCCCTGTAAGAGGCCCGGAGTCGTGGCGTCCCCTGCCCCATGACACGTACGTCACGATGATCGAGCAGGCGTTCTCTCAGCAAGGCTTTGAGATTTCAGAGCCAGTACATTACAGGGCGAAATCTCGTGACAATGGGAAGATCAAGGATCTCCCAGAGTACGGTCGGTTCCTCAGTATGTACGGCATCAGCCACCCCCAACTCGCTTCCGTTTCGGGAGTGACATGGGAGTGTGCGTTCCTGAACTCCTACGATATGACTTCGTCAGCAAAGTCATGTATGGGTCGTCGAGTCATGGTCTGCACCAACGGCTGCTTCTTCGGCTCCGGTGAGGAGACTGCCGGCTTCCGGCGGAAGCACACGAAGGGTATCGACAAGGACCGAGAGGGTCACTTCCAGAGCCTGAATGACTTGATCACGAAGTCTATCGGTGGACTCCTTCGTCAGGCCGAGGGTGAGGAGCAGCGTATCCTCCGTTGGCAGAACATGGAGTGTTCCAATGACGACGCTCGGTACGTCGCTGTCGAGGCTGCCAAACAGGGAGTCATCGGGGCTGCTGCTGTCCTCCGGGTGCTGAAGCACTGGGAGACCCCAGAGCATCCCGAGTTCAGGGATCGAAACGTCTGGTCACTGGAGAACGCCTTCACTTCCAATGACCGGGGTCAGAACCTGTACTCCCAAGGTACTCGTATGGCTAGGCTCGATGGGATCATCAATGATCGATTCGGGTTCGCTGCTACGGTCCCAGACAGCATGGATCAGGACTACGTTTCAATCGGGGAATCCCCGAATCACGCCTCTGATTTCTGATCAGATCGATTTGAAGTCTCTTCTTGGCGCAGCGGTCCTCTGCGCGTTATAGAAGTAATGGGTCCCCCCTCCTTCATATCCACAAAGGAATGTGGGAGGGGGTGGTCCCTAAGTTAGGATTGACACACAGGAGGTAGTCATGGCAATAAGTAAAAGAGGGGATTCCTTCCAAGTTTCCGTTTCATACCGGGGTCGGAGGGTCCGAAAGGCTTTCCGCGACAGGCAGGAAGCATTGAAATACGAGGCTGAGGTCACGGCCGATATGTTGGCGGGGAGGGAACCAAGGAATTTGACGAAGAAATCTAGACGGAAAGGAGTACCACTTACGGTCGGTGGTATGGCTGATCACGTGTATGAGTTGGAATGGAAGTATCAGAAATCTGCTGATCACACCTACAATAGGGCGCAGAAGGTCGTCGATTACTTTGGTGAGAACACGCCTCTGGAATCCATCACTGCGTACTCGTTGGAAGCGTATTCACTTCATCTGAGAAACGTAGAACAGAATGGTCCAGCGACGATCAACAGGAAGATGGCGATCATTAGTAAGATCCTGTCGTACGCCCACAGGCATGAAGTAATCAAGTTCAAGCCCCGAGTAAACAGTCAGCGAGAACCTGATGGTCGGATGAAGTACTACACGAAGGAGGAGGAGAAAGCGATCGCGGATAAAATGATTGAGTTGGCCTCCCCTAAGAACAACTTCTGCTGTCTGTACCATTTCTTCACCATTCTTATTGATACAGGGATGCGTAGGGGGGAGTGTCTCAGTTTGGAGTGGGAAGATATTGATTTCGATAAAAACCAAATCACCCTCCCTGATCCAGATCAGATCAAAGCAGCGTTGCCGAGGTCGATACCGATGACTACTAGAGTCAAGGATATTTTCATTGAGCGGAGGGTGGATAAGACGCGTCGTAAGAAACCGTTCTTATTTACTTCACACCAAATAGACAAAGAGGTGCAGAAGTTCAAAGACGAGGTATATGGTTCCGATGAACCTTATATGGATATTGAGGATGTCGCGTTGTTCCACACCTGTAGACATACGTTCATCTCTAGGCTCCTTCAGAAGGGGGTTCCTTTGACGACTGTCCGTGAACTGGCAGGACACCGAGATATCAGTACGACAATGAGGTACGCTCACTTGTCACCAAATAACCATACAGATGCAATATCATTACTGGAGTCGGATGAATAATTTGTGTCCGGCACTGTGTCCCAAGACGGATTTTGGGGGGACTCAAGTCCCATCGGAATGTTGTATACTGTGCTGTATAGAAGACACAAGGGCACGATTGGTAGCGGAGGAGGGATTTGAACTCCACGCACTGATAAAAGTCCCCAACAGTTTTTTCTATACAAATCAATAAGTTGCATGTCGCAGTCAGCGAAGCCACAACGGAGTGTGTCTTAACCCGTGTCCGATAGAAAAAATTATCAATCAAAACTGGAAGAAGAAATGGTCTCTCTTGGGAGGGACCGTTATCACCACAAAGTAAAACGTGCGAAGGAGACTTCACTAGAGTCAACTACGGCTGTCGGCCAGCACCTGCTCGCTGAGTCAATCGACTTGATGAGTGAGGCGTTGAAATCATGGCTACGAACCGCGAAGACGGCTCCCGGTAGACGCCACCGTGCGTACCCGTTCCTGAAGGAGTTGCCTATTAAGGTCGTGTCCGGTCTGACTGCGCGCTGCATCCTTGACTGCATCAGTATTGAACGCAAGATTGCGAGTACTGCGATTACGATCGGTCGCCTACTTGAGGACGAGATGAAGTTCCGTAAGATTAGGGAGGAAGAGCCTGCTCTTTGGAATCAAATCAATCGTGTTCTTGATCGATACAAATCTCAGAAGACTAAATCTAAGTTCATCAATAAGACGATCCGGTTCCATGAACTCGTAGTCCACACATGGACGAGAGAGGAAGCGGCGTCAGTAGGGTTGACTTGTATTGAGTTACTCCGACAGTCAACCGGGATCATCGACGTCCTCACGAGGAGAGATCCTCAGGGTCGTTCGTATACTGTCGTCCGTCCTACGGATGAACTGATGGAGTGGATCAAGAACGCACACGAGTACAGGGAGGCGTTGAATCCAGTATGGCTTCCTACAGTGGAGACCCCGATCGACTGGAACAATCCATACATCGGCGGCTACCACTCGCTGACGTTCCGTCGCCGACCTCTAGTGAAGACTCAGGACAAAGCGTATCTGGAGGAACTAGCACTTACTGATATGCCTCAAGTGTACGAGGCCGTCAACCATGTTCAGCGGGTTCGATACGCTATCGATAAGGATGCACTCGAAGTACTGGAGCATTGTTGGGATAAGAACCACCCGGTGGACGGCATCCCGTCTCTTGAAGATGAGCCGATCCCTAACAAGCCACCAGACATCGCTACCAACAAGGAGTCCAGACGTGCTTGGAGGAAGCAGGCAGCGAGGACTCACTTCGAGAACGAGAGGCAGAAATCCAAACGATTACAGGTGATGCGAGTGATCAACCTGTCGAAGAAGTTCATCAACGATGAGATCTCCTTCGTACGACAACTAGATTTCAGAGGTAGATGCTACGCTGTTCCATATTTCCTACAGCACCAAGGCCCCTCCTATGTTCGGAGTCTCCTCAGGTTCTCTCGTGGATTACCGCTGACGGACTCTGGTGCGATGTGGCTGTATATCAATGCTGCATCCAAATGGGGACTCGATAAGACTCCGTACAGTGAACGCCTGCGTTGGGCCGAAGACAATATTGAATTCATCAGGAGAATCGGGGAATCCCCGATTGAGAACAAGGAGTGGATGGACGCGGATGACCCATGGCTATTCAAGGCTGCGTGTTCAGAGATCTACAAGATGCACCGGGACGGCGTCGGGTTCCTATCGACCCTACCGATCAGTCTGGATGCGACCAATCAAGGTCTACAGATCTACTCGATGATGCTATTGGATGAGGTGGGGGCTGCATCAGTCAATGTCCTCCCCGGAGACAGGCCTCAGAGTATCTATGAGAACGTCGCCAAGAACGTCATCAGGAGATTGCAGAACGACGACAATCCGTACGCTGCTCCTTGGCTGGAGTTCGGGATTAACAAGGCGGCAACCAAACGGCCGACGATGACGCTCGTGTACGGCTCCACTTTCTTTTCGTGTCGGGGGTATACCGCTGACTGGTTCTATGAGGAACTGAAATCTGGCAGAGAGAACCCATTCGGAGATGAAACATATCGACCATGCAACTACTTGGCTCAAGTCATCTGGGAATCAATCGATGAGGAGGTCCACTCGGCTAAGATTGGTATGGACTGGCTCAGATCGTGTGCCCAGTTATTCATCGAACACGGAGTCACACCACGGTGGTCTACACCCCTCGGCTTCCCCGTCAAGATGTATTACGAGAACACGAACAAGTACACGGTCAAGACGTTGGTTGGTGGAGTACTCAGGCAGCACCGCCTTCGGCTCCCTAACGGCACTACTAATAAGAGAAAGACAGTCAATGCGATTTGTGCGAACGAGGTCCACTCGATTGATGGCATTGGCGGCTTACTCGGCCGTATCATCTGCCTCGCTAAAGAACGTGGAGTAGATGATATTTCAGACATACACGACTCGATTTCAGCACACGCCTGTAATATCGATACAATGCAGTCCTGTATCCGAGAGGGTACGGTCGAAACTTTTAGTGAAAACCAGTTGGAAATCCTAGCGGACCAACTTGAAAGACAACTCCCGGCCGGTGTAACATTACCGTCTCTACCGGAACGGGGAAACCTGAATATCGAAGATGTGCTTCGATCTAAATACTACTTCAATGTGTAAGTAAGGAGGATTCACAATGTCAATGAAACCAGAACGTATTATGTCTCCAATCGGGGAGGCAGTATGGCCCAAACTCAACAAGCCCGACACCAAGTTTGATAAGGATGGTGTCTACGAAGTCAAACTTCGTTTGGGGCAGGAGGATGCAGAGCCATTCATCGAGCAACTCAAGACGATCTTGAAGACCTTTATGGAAGGACTGGATAAGAAGAAGCCGAAGATGGCTCCCCTTCCGTTCCGTGAGGTCGAGGATGATGACGGTCACCCCACCGGCCAGATTGACTTCAAGTTTAAGTTGAAGGCGGTCGGAGGCCGAGGTGACAACCAGTTCACGCAGCGTCCCGCTTTGTTTGATTCGGAACGCCGACCAATGACGGAAGAGATCGGAGGAGGTTCCCGCATTCAGATTGGGGCTGAGGTCGTCACGTACGATGTCGCTTCGATTGGTGTGGGGATCTCTCTCCGACTCAAGGCCGTCATGGTTCACGAACTGAAGCAGTTCAGCCGTGGGGCCGACAGTTGGGAGTTCTCCGAGGGCGGTAGTTTCGTGACCGATGGTGCAGAGGTTGAACAGCCTCAAACTGAGGGAGCGACTACCTCCGATGAGTTCGACTTCTGATGTAACAATCAAGAAGCATCGGGGGCAACTCCGATGGTCGATCTTTATCCCCATAGATCCTGTCCCGGCTTCTCGGCCAAGGTTCGCGAGGTCGGGCAGGGTCTACTACGGGAAACGGTACACACAATTCCGTCGCCAAGCAGCAGCCCTGTTCGCGATGACGGAGTTTCCTGTGCAGTTCCCGTTGTCTGGGAAGGTTGCTGTATCTACTAAGTTTGTAGTGGAGCGACCGAAGAGAACCAAACGGCATACACCAAGGGGTGATGTCGATAACTATTTCAAAACGCTGGACGTTCTCAACGAGATCGTCTGGTGGGATGATGACCAACTTGTTTGGGCCAGTATGTCGAAAGAATACGGGGAAGCGAGTGGGATATATTTGGAGGTAATGGAAATTGAATTCGTTCCTGAGACACGAGCCTTGTCCCAAATGTGGGTCAAAAGATAATCTTGCTCGTTATTCGGACGGACATGCCTACTGCTTCGGCTGTGGGTATTACGAACACGCTGATGGCACTTCTACCTATAAGGAGACTCACAAAGTGTCTGGACTTATCGAACATGAAATCGTCCCGCTGGCAAAGCGGGGTATCGAGATCGAGACTTGCCAGAAATGGAAGTACGGTGTCGGTGAATACAATGGAAAGCCTGTACAGATCGCGAACTACTGCGACAAGCAGGGGCAGATCATCGCGCAGAAACTGCGCTTTGCGGATAAGAGTTTCAGGTGGCTTGGAGACACCTCTAAGGTCGGCCTCTATGGCTCCCACCTCTGCCGAGACGCAGGCAAGTGGGTAATCATCACCGAAGGGGAGACCGATGCTCTCTCCGTATCTCAGGCATTCAACCTGAAGTGGGCTGTGGTCTCACTTCCTAATGGTGCGAAATCTGCACCGAAGGTCGTGGCTGAACACATAGACTGGCTGGAGAACTTTGAGTCTGTCGTATTGTGTTTCGATCAAGATGAACAGGGGCGTAGTGCGGCAGTCGAGGCGGCTCAGATGTTGAGTCCGGGTAAGGCTAAGATCGTCACCAATCTCCCCCAGAAGGACGCTAACGACTGTCTGAAGAACGGTCAGGTCAAAGAATTACTTGAGGCTATATACGGAGCGCCTACTTTCAGGCCCGATGGTGTCATCCCCGGAGAGGAACTTTGGGAGTCCATCATCAAGGAGGATGAGCGTCAGTCCATCCCCTACCCTTGGTCCGGTTTGAACAGTAAGTTGTTTGGTATGCGGGGAGGCGAACTCATCACCCTGACTGCTGGTACGGGTATTGGTAAAAGCAGTGTCACTCGGGAACTCGCCTACTACCTGATCGAGATGGGTCAGAAGGTAGGGTATATCGCTCTGGAGGAGTCCTGCCGGCGTACTGCTGAACACATCATGGGACTCCATATGTTCAACCCTCCGTTCCGTTGGGCTGAGACAGGCGTCTCTGAGGAGCAGAAGAGAGAGGCGTTTGACGCGACAGTCGGGTCTGGGAAGATGGTCCTGTACGATCACTGGGGATCCATCGATCCGACCAACCTACTGAATAGAATTAGATACATGGCGAGAGCCATGGAATGCAAGTGCATCTTCCTCGATCACCTTTCGATCGTCGTCAGTGCGCTTGAGTCCGGCGATGAGCGTCGGATGATTGACAACACGATGACGCGTTTGCGCAGCCTCGTAGAGGAAACGGGTGTCCACCTCGTGTTGGTTTCACATTTGCGACGCCCAGACGGGAGATCACATGAAGAAGGTGGGAATACTAGCCTTGCTCAGTTGCGCGGTAGCCACGCTATTGCACAACTTTCGGACGCAGTCATCGGATGCGAACGAGATCAACAGGACGAAAGCACAGCCAACCGGCTTACGTTGCGAGTACTCAAAAACAGATACGCGGGACTCACCGGAGTCGCACAGACTCTTGAATATGATGATAAGAATGGACGACTCACTGAGTGGATCGCCCCAGAAGTCATCGACGTCCCCGGACTCGACCCCTGAGGAGTACAGGGAACTACTGGATGCGATACGGATCCAAGAGACTGGAGGCCACCCCTCACCGCAGGATGCAGTAGGTGATGGAGGAAGGTCTCTTGGGCCGTATCAAATATCAGAAGACTACTGGCTCGACGCTATTGAGTATCGGCCCCGAATTGGAGGGACATATCAAGATGTCAAGAAAGAAGAGTACGCAGAAGAAATCATCTGCGCCTACTGGGACCGATGGTGCGGAGACGGATCATGGGAGTCAAGGGCACGCACGCATAACGGGGGGCCGTTGGGATCGCGGAAAACTGCTACAAAAAGATACTGGCAGGCCGTGTCCAATCGTCTTGAAGAGAGAAGATGAACGTGCGACTTGGCCTCAGATTGCTGAGTGGATTTCCTCCGAGGAGGGTTGCTCCATTCCGCACCAGACAGTACAAAGAGCGTTCAACAGTACTCTCAATAGACTCAAGAAGAAATTCCTTGAGGACCCCTTTATCAAGGGGTGGCTCAGAGACAACCACTTCGACATCCCTGAAGATGAAGAAGAGGAAGGAGACTCATGTACACCTTAGTGTTTGATATCGAAACGAATGCGATCAAAGACTTCAAGACTCTTTGCGGCCTTCAGACGATCCACTGCATTGCGTTGGGCCGTCCCGGTCAGGACCCTCAGATCCTTGAGGTCGAGGAGGCGTTGGCGGAACTCAGTAAGGCTGACGTCTTGGTGGGTCACAACATTATGAACTTCGACATCCCCGCCATCAAGCGGCTCTACCCCGACTGGGATACGAGCAGTTGCTGTATCAGGGACACGCTAGTTATGTCGAGGATGCTGTGGCCTGACATTCAGAATGAGGACTGGCAGATCCCAGAGTTCCCCCGGCAACTTATAGGTCGCCACTCATTGAAGGCGTGGGGTTACCGCATGGGTATCTTGAAGGACTCATTCGGGGATTCCCCGATTTGGGATGAGTTCACTCCAGAGATGGCAGAGTACTGCATCCAAGATGTCCGGGTGACTCAGGCTCTCTGGGATCGCATCGAGAAGGAGAACCCCCCTGAAAACCCCACAGTGCTGGAACACGAATTCGCGGCAATCATCTCACAACAAGAGAGAAACGGGTTCGCTTTCGACGTAGACGCCGCTAGGAAACTACACGTCGAACTCCTCAGTGAGAAGGATTCCCTCCGCCGGGAACTTCAGTCGTGCTTTCCAGCCCAAGTAATCAAGATGAAGACCCCGGCTTACTATGAGAACCCGATCACGGGCGAGAGGTTTACCCGTAAGAAGGACGCCCCCTCCAAGGAGCAGAAAGCCTTGATTAGGGGAGAACTTAGGACCAAGGAGATCCCCTTCAACCCCGGCAGCCGAGATCAGATCGCTAAGGGACTGATCGACAAGTACGGGTGGAAGCCTGTTGACTTCACGGGTGAGGGGAAGCCGAAGGTGGATGAGTCCGTCCTTAATGGACTGGAATATCCTGAGGCCAAACTGATGATGAAGTACCTGACCGTCTCGAAGAGGTTGGGTCAGATCAGTGACGGTCGTGAGTCATGGATGAAGGCGGAGGAGAATGGAAGGATATATGGGCGAGTCAATCCCTGCGGGGCTGTGACAACTAGATGTACCCACTCCCGCCCAAATATGGCTCAAGTACCGGGAGTCCACGCCCCTTGGGGTAAGGAGTGCCGGAGCCTGTTCACGGTCCCTGAGGGCTATGTCCTTCTGGGAGTGGACCTTAGTTCCTTGGAGTTGAGGTGTCTCGCCCACTACACGCACAAACTAGATGGAGGTCGGTACACGAACGAGGTCCTGTCAGGTGACATTCATACTGCCAACCAAGAGGCGGCAGGGTTGAAGCACCGAAATGACGCGAAGGTATTCATATACGCACTGAACTATGGGGCCGGCGACGCCAAGATTGGATCGATTATTGGGGGTGGTCGTAATGAAGGCCGCCGCCTGAAAGAGCAGTTCTTCCGAAAGATGCCTGCTCTGAAGAAGATCGTCGAAGCCATCAAGTACAGGGTGAAAACTCAGGGACATCTAATAAGTATCGACGGTCGGAAACTGAGGATCCGATCAGAACACTCCGCTCTTAATACTTTGTTACAATCAGCGGGGGCAATCGCGGTGAAGCAAGCGACTTGTAATCTTCACCGATCCCTATGGTCCCATGGATGGGACACAGAGGATGTCATGCAGGTGGCTCACATCCACGATGAGATCCAACTCCAAGTCCGCAAGGAGATCGCGGAAGATGTCGGGAACCTTTCGATACAAGCCATCCGCCAAGCCGGTGAGGACCTCGGGTTCCGCTGCCCGCTCGACGGAGAATTCAAAATCGGAAATAACTGGGCGGAGACTCACTGAGTTGTCTTGGGCAGCCGGTCTACTAGATGGGGAGGGGTGCTTCAGAGTGGGCACTTCTCCCGCTATTGGGGCGGATATGACGTCTAAGTCAACCATCGAGAGGCTCCACCAGATCCTCGGAGGTAAATGTTCAGCCATTAATAGAAAGACGAATAAGAACCGACAGGTCTTCCGATGGAGAGTGTCTGGATCTGAGGCGATTGAAATATGTAAACTACTCCTGCCCTTCCTCGTTGAGAAACAGAAGCAGGCAGAGTTAGTATCAATCTTCTATCGGTTCCCACCGAATTCAGCCATGCGGGAGTCAATCATTAACAGGCTCTCAGAACTAAAAAGGAGCGTGTAATGGACGGACTCGAATTCCACACGTCGGAAGACATGATTAAGGAACTACAGAGTCGCTTTGATGAGATGGTATTCATCGGGGCGATGCAATCAACTAGCCAGACCGAAGATCTGACCGTGTCATTCTCAGGGTCGTATCACTCGTGTGTCGGACTAATCGAGTTAGGACGTCTGGCTATCCAAGCAGGAGGCAGCACAGATGACGAAGAGTACTAAAAGGACTCTCCTGATTGACGGGGATATCGTCCTGTATGAAGTCACCATCGCCAGCGAATACGCTGTGGATTGGGGCGGCGATATGTGGACGCTACACTCCGACATGAAGGAAGCCAAGGAGCGGTTCGATTGTTGGGTCGCTGACATTAAAGATAAGGTGGATGCGGATAAAGCCGTGATCGCCTTCACCGGCCCTTACAACTGGCGTAAGGATGTTCTTCCTACATATAAAGCCAACAGGAAGAAGAAGAGGAAGCCGTTGATTTACGGTGAACTCAAGAAGTATGTCCAGTCAGTCTACAAGACGTACACTTTTGAAAACCTTGAGGGGGACGATGTCTTAGGTCTGTTGGCTGGCTCCCCCGGCCTCGGGAATATCAAATCTGAGAAAGTCATCGTGACGATCGATAAGGATTTGATGACTATTCCGGGGCTGCACTACTACCCCAACCGTCCCGATGATGGGATTATTGAGGTGGATCAGGAGCAGGCCGATTTCAATCATCTACTTCAGACCCTGTCAGGAGACTCCGTGGATGGCTATAGTGGCTGCCCCGGAATAGGCCCAAAGCGGGCTGAAAGGATACTTGAAGACCCCTCGTGGACGTCCGTAGTTAAAGCGTACGAGTCTGCGGGACTGGACGAGCAGGATGCTCTGGTTCAGGCTCGGGTCGCGAGGATCCTTAGGTGGGGTGAATACAACGTCAAGCAAGAAAGGGTAAAACTATGGCTACCATGAACCGAAAAGAACTACTGGACCTGCATGAGCATCTCTGCCAAACGGCTGTCAACCTGATGCGGGCCAAGAACCATGACTACAGCGGGGGGAAGGACGACAGTGATCCTTTCCTGAACTTCACGAGGGTTGAGAGGCTCGGGATCACCGATACGAAGACGGGATTCATGGTCCGAATGACCGACAAAATCTCCCGCCTGATTACTTTCATCCATAACGGATCCTTCAAGACTAAAGATGAGGCCCTGAAGGACACAATTTTGGACCTAATTAACTACAGCATCTTACTTTACGCATATTCCACTACCGAAAAGGATGACTATACGGAATGAATAACGAACAAACAGGATTCCCAGTACTGTCAGAAGCCCTGATGAAGGAGTTGAACGCTCGATTTCCTGAGCAGTGTCCTGACTTGGATTGGGAAATGAAAACCGTCTGGTACGCAAGCGGCCAGCGATCCGTAATTAGACTCCTGAATACGCTTTATCAGGAACAACAAGAAACCCTATTGGGAGGAAAGTAATATGTGTATCTTTGGAGGAGGAGGAGGAAGTGCGGGACCACCGCCACCGCCACCCCCAATCCCCGTGCCGGCCCCACCCCCTCCGGCCCCTGTAGCCCCTATTGCTCCTCCCCCAGTTTTTCAGCCACCGGCTCCTGAGAGAAATACTCAGAAGAGGGCTAAGAGCAAAGCCTCACGAAGACGGGCAAAGAATCCGTATATGGTTGGAAAGCGACGTCTGCTTATCCCGTTGAATACGGGGCAGTCAGGCTCGGTTAATCCCTAAACGACAAAGGTGACATAATGCTTGATCAAGGTTCTATCGCGTCAACATACGCGAAATGCGAGGCCCAGAGATCTCCTTATCTGGAGCGGGGCCGCGATGCGAGCCGCCTTACGGTTCCTACCATCCTCCCTGATGCAGGGAAGAACGGGGCCACTCGCTATGCCACCCCATATCAATCCACCGGCGCTAGAGGAGTTAATAACCTCAGTTCAGCCCTCCTCCTTTCTTTGCTTCCCCCCAATTCACCATTCTTCCGTCTCGTCCTCGATAAGAGGGAGAAGGATAAACTCGCAGCGATCGACCCTAAGATTCAAACTGAAGTAGAGACCTCCCTCTCTGAAATTGAACGGGCGGTCGCTCGCGAGATTGAAGTAAATAACATCCGTGTGGGGACCTTCGAGGCCCTACGGCATCTCGTCGTCACAGGAAATGTACTCCTATATCTGCCTGAGGAAGGCCCCATGCGGGTGATTCATCTTGATCGATATATCGTCAAGAGGGACCCAATGGGCCACCCCCTGTGCATCATTATGAAAGAGTCCGTGGCTCCGGCTGTTCTCCCCCCGGAGATCCGAAAGCATGTAGAGTCTGGACTCGCTGACTATGAAGATCACTGCGACGTCTACACGAAGCAGGAAGTCATGGAAGATGGCCGGGTCGAGGTAGTCCAAGAGGTCAAAGGAAAGATCATCGAGGAGACTCGACAGGTATTTAAGAAGAATAGATCCCCCTTCATCGCCCTTCGCATGGTCCGAGTGGACGGCGAAGACTACGGGCGTGGATGGGTGGAACAGTATTACGGTGACCTAAACTCGCTGGAAGGTCTGACCAAGGCACTCGTCGAAGGATCGGCGGCGTCTTCTAAGGTTCTCTTCCTCGTCAACCCCAATGGAACTACCCGTGCAAGGACCCTCGCTGAGAGTCCCAACGGTGCGATCCGGGAAGGAAATGCTGCCGATGTCAGTGTACTGCAAACTAACAAGTCTAATGACTTCTCAGTATCTCTCTCGGCGATGCAACAGATTAATGAGCGTCTCTCGTATGCTTTCCTTCTCACCGAGTCAACTATTCGTAATGCGGATCGTGTTACAGCAGAAGAAGTAAGGCTCGTCACCCAGTCCATTGAACGGCAGTTGGGTGGTATTTACTCGGTACTGAGTCAGGAGTTCCAACTCCCCCTCGTTAACCGAATCATGGATCGGATGGAGAAATCCAAGAAACTTCCTAAGATCCCTAGAGACAAGATTACTCCCGCCATCGTCACTGGAATTGAGGCTTTGGGTAGGGGTAATGACCTCAACCGACTCGACATCTATCTGTCTGGTATCGCTCAGGTTCTGGGACCGGAGGCGTTGGGTCAATACATCAATATTAGAGAATATATGAACCGTCGTGCATCTGCATTAGGCATCGATACGGACGGTCTCGTAAGAACTGAAGAGGAAATTGCGGGTATGATGCAGCAGCAACAACAGCAGGCTATGGCCCAGCAGGTTGGACCTAATGTCGTCAACGCAGTTTCCAAACAAATGGAGAATATGAATGGCTGAGTTTGAGCGTGTTGAAATACCAGCACCACAGGATGGACCACTTTCAGAGCAGGATGTGAAGAATCTTGAGCAGGAAGAACAGGCGGAAGTCCAAGAGGAACAACTTAATGAGGAACGACCCGAGTGGCTTCCTGAGAAGTTCCAAACGCCGGAAGACATGGCGAAAGCCTACGAGGCGTTGCAGAGCCAGTTCACTCAGGAACGACAGGATAAGACGGAGACAACAGAGGGCACTGAGGAGACTTCTTCAGATACTCAGGAGATGTCTCTAGAAACATTCCGTCAATTCTCGGATGAGTTCGCTGACACTGGCGACGTCTCTGAAGAGTCACGAAATATGATTGTAGAGAACATGGGCCTGCCGCGAGAAATGGTAGACGCCTACGTTGAGGGCCAGAAGGCTATCCTCGACGGACAGTTCAATCAAATCTACAGTGAGGTCGGTGGGGAAGAGAGTTATAACTCCATGGTTGAATGGGCTGGTGAGAACCTTTCCGAAGGTGACCAGAACGCATTCAATGAGGCAGTTACTAGAGGCAACCAAGATCAAATGATGTTCGCCATCAGGAACCTTGCGGCCCGATGGCAACTTGAGGGTGGGCAGAAGCCTGCTCCCCTGATCCAAGGAAGCACCAGTGCGACTGGAGCCTCGGGGGCTTTCAGGTCTATCGCAGAACTGACGGCTGCCATGAAGGATCCTCGTTACACTAAAGACGCTGCGTATCGCAAGGATATTGAGACACGTCTTTCCAACTCATCAATCTTTTGAGGTAAACAATGACTAAACCCGGATATAAAACTACTGAATTCTGGATGAGCATGATCGCCGTCGTTATCGGTGCAGTCATGGCATCCGGTGCGTTTGATCTCGGCGGAACTGCGGCTCAGGTCGTAGGTCTCGTTGAGGCCGCTCTTGTCGCTCTCGGATACACCGGCGCACGCCTAACCCTTAAGAAGGGCGAAGGCCAAGGGTGATGTGGAATGCAGTACTACAGGCACTTTCTGCGATCTTTACGCCGATCTTTCGTGAGATTCTCTTACGAGGTGTGTCGGCTACTAAAGCCGTGGATGCTCCCTTCAATCGCGATCTTCATCGCCGTTGGGCTGAGCGGGTGCGAAAGTTCACGAGTAGTATTCGTTCCTGAATCAGATGGACTAGTCAGGCTTGGCCCCGGTATACGGGGTCATGTCTATTACTGGAATGGCGACTCTTGGGAGTTGTCTTCCAACAAGATTCTGCTGCCAGAAGGCTGGTACGCAGGAAGCATTGATGGCGATGTCGAGGAATCTAATAACTCCCGGCCCGCTGCGGTGGATAACTGAGACTTTCTTGGTTACCGAGATTTCCCATCAATATCTCTCGGAATTCGGGGAATCCCCGAATGAAATTTAAACCCTTTAACCAAGGATAAAACAATGGCTTATTATGGAACAGATCCGTCACGCCTCGGTCAGAAGAGTCTGGCTGGAGACGTTGACGCCCTTTTCCTGAAGGTATTCTCTGGGGAAGTCCTCACTACCTTCGAGGAAAATAATGCAATGATGCCCCTCCACCGGGTGCGAACGATTACTAGTGGTAAGACCGCTCAGTTCCCGGTGACCGGAGTGGCCTCCGCTAAGTACCACACCCCCGGCGACAGCCTGTTTGGTGATGACAACGAAGACGGCAACCCCCTCTACCTGTCTCAGATCAAGCACAACGAGCGTACGATCGCTATCGACGGCGTTCTGACTGCTTCGGCATTCCTTTCGGATATCGATGAGGCAAAGAACCACTACGAAGTCCGCTCGATTTATTCGACGGAAATCGGCCGCCAACTCGCTTACACCGCAGACAAGAACCTTATCCGTACGGTCATCGCAGGCGCACGCGCAAGTTCTGACCGTTTCGGCACTGGTTCTCAGGACGGCACTGGTCTCTACAGCGGTGCAGTCATCAACATGGGAACTACCGATGGTGGTGGAACCGAAGTTATGACTGCGACTAAGGTCGCGGACGCTGCTGAGGCTACTGGAGCCACCCTCGTCTCTGGCCTCTTCTTGGCCGCAGAACTGATGGACTCCAAGAACGTGCCTGATCATGGCCGCTTCTGTCTTCTGCCGCCGGCAGAGTACTACAAGTTGGTCAATGAGAACAAGGACGCGATCAACCGTGACTTCAACCCTGAGAGCAACGGCTCCGTTGCTGCGGGTGAGATCCTTTCGGTTGCTGGTATCCGCATTATGAAGAGTAACCACATTCCGTCCACGAACGAATCGGGTACGATTCACGACGATGCTAGCATCAACAACAACGTCTTTGATCCTAATGGAACCGCAGGTTACTCAGCGAACTTCGGCGAAACCAAGGGCATCATCTTCCAGTCGGAAGGTGTCGGCACGGTTAAGTTGATGGACCTCGCTATGGAGTCTGAGTACTTCATGGAGCGGCTCGGAACCCTCCTCATGGCTAAGTACGCTATGGGTCACGGTGTCCTCCGCGAAGAGGCATGCATGGAACTGATCGTCACTGACTGATCAATTCTGGTATACTCAATAGTGTGAGTCTCCTAGACACGGGGGTGGTCTCTCTACGAGGGGCCACCTCCTTTTCTTATTTAATAACGGAGTGTGTATGATGTCTACTTCTCGAACCTCAGAACTTGAGGCCGTCAACACCATTCTTTCTGCTGTCGGCGAGCCGCCGATTAACTCTCTTGATGGGCAGAAGAACGCTGACGCCGCTATCGCTCGTAACATTCTCAACGAGGTTAGCCGAGAGGTCCAGACCCACGGGTGGCATTTCAACACTCAGCAGAAAGTCAAACTGTCCCCCAGCACTGACTCCCATATCGTTCTCGACGATAGCGTGGTCAGGGTGGACATTGAGAACATTACTGGTGGAACCTTTGACTCCACCGATATTACCCAGCGTGGTAACAAACTGTTTAATCGGACAGATAACACCTACGTCTTCTCGAAGGATGTAGAAGCAACCGTCATTTACCTTCTGGCTTGGGATGAACTCCCAGAGCCTGCTCGCCGTTTCATTACGGTTCGTGCCGCTCGTATCTTCCAAGATCGTATGGTCGGCTCTCAGGCCCACCACGCATTCTCTCGTGAGGATGAATCTAGGGCGAGGGCGTTGCTTAAGGAGTTTGAAGGAGAGACGGCGGACCATTCCATCTTTGATAACTACGATGTCTATCGCATCGTCAATCGTCCTGACGTTACTCGGGGAAGGAATTCTTAATGCCTTTGATCTCAACCAGTGTCCCCAACCTCAACGGGGGCGTCTCTCAGCAGCCTTCAGCACAGCGTCTTACCAACCAGTGCGAGGCCCAAGAGAACGCTATTCCGATGGTGGTAGGTGGACTGATTAAAAGACCTCCCTCCAACCACGTCTCCGAACTCAAGACCTACGGGACTGATGGGTCTGACGGATCCTCCCTAGATCTCAGTAACGCTTTCGTTCACACTGTGCAACGAGATGCTTCTGAGAAATTTTTTATTACTCTCAAAGGTGACGACAACGTCTACATCAACGGCATCGATGGGTCGCCTAAACAGGTCTACACAGATTTTGCAGCAGTAAATTATTTCACTTCCTTGGACCCTCGAAAGGATTTTAGAGCGGTTACGGTAGGTGATACGACGTTCATTTTGAACACGACTAAAGACGTCGTAGCGACAGGGACAACCCCCTCCTCTTATGCGAATCACGAGGCTTTGATTTGGATCCGAACGAGTGGAGTTCAAGTTAAATTTAAAGTCACTTTGGGGGCCTTTGATGGATCTGGAACTACAGTTGAGGTAGAAAATACGGTCAATAGTGCAGACACAGTCCCGAAGTCAACAATCGAAATTGCGGAAGAATTGAAGACGGAGATCGGTACTCAAGGAGGCTTTACAGTCCTCTCAGAAGGCAGCGTCCTTTACTTAACTAGGTCCACTGAGTTTGATATCACTGTTGAAGACTCGATTGGTCAGAACGGCCACAAAATCATTAAAGATAAAGTGAACAGTTTCTCTGACCTACCTCCCATTGCGGTCCACGGAATGATCGTAAAGGTAGAGGGAGATCCTGAAGAGGAAGTAGATGACTACTACGTTCAATTTGAGGTCAACTCCAGTGACGCTGTTGCCGGGAACATGGGAAGTGGGGTGTGGGTTGAGACCGCAAAGCCCGGAATCGTAAAGTCATTTAACGCCAACACCATGCCTCATATCATTGTAAGGCAGTCAGATAATAGTTATGTAGTAAAACCGGCGGATGGGGCCGCTCCTACCCCCGCATCTGTAGATGATGGTTCCGTTACTTGGTCAAACTTTAAGTGGAATGATCGAGAGGCGGGGGATGATCTAACGAACCCCCTACCTTCTTTTACAGGATCAAAGATCACAGGGATGTCGTTCTTTAAGAACCGCCTTGCATTGATCAGTGGCGAAAACTGCATCCTTAGTGAGACCGGGTTCGTATTTAACTTCTTTAGAACTACTTCTACCCTCCTCCTCGACACTGCCGTGATTGATGTAGGGGTGGGAGGTACTGAAGTCAACCTTCTGGGTGCGATGGCTCCCTTCAGCGACCGACTGATTCTCTTCTCGGAGAGTACTCAGTTTGTCCTGCAAGGAGAAGGAGTCCTATCCCCGAATACTACGTCCATTACTGCCGTGACAAATTACGACGTACTCACGGACGTCACTCCGAAGCCTGCCGGTAATGCACTCTTCTTTGGATTCAATAGAGGATCCTTCAGTGGCGTTCGTGAGTACTTTAAGACTAATGAGACCGACATTAACTTCGATGCTGTGGAGGTGACCTCTCAGGCTCCTAAATACATCGAGGGAGATATCAGGAAAATGACGGTATCTACCGTCGAGGATATTGTAGTCGTCTTATCTCAGACCAAGACGGGGGCTTCGTACAACGATACAAACGATCTGTTCGTCTATAAGTACTTCAACGGATCTGAAGGCCGCATCCAGTCTGCATGGTTCAAATTTACTTTCGACAACCTGTCGATCCTAGATGTCGAGTTCATCGACCAGTCTCTATATATGATCGTCAAGAGAGGCTCTAAGACCTTCCTTGAACGTGTCGATATTCAAACAGGACTCGTGGACGAGGGAGTGGATTATACGACCCTTCTCGATCGTCGAGTAAAGATCACAGGAGATGGGGCGGAGTCTCCCGCTGCCGGTCAGACTATTACCTTGCCGTACGACATTGTCGATGGAGACACGGTGCAGGTATGTGACTCTACGGGTGAGGTTAGAACCATCGCCTCCCAGACGACAAATACGATTACTCTTGAAGAAGACTTCTTGGCTGACGAGGTGTTCTATATCGGAACGCCTTACACGATGAGATATGAGTTGACTCCGCCTGTCCTCAAGAGGCCCAAACCCGGAGGAGGCACGGAGATGATCGCTGTCGGTCGTCACCAACTCCGCTATATGACTGTCGTGTTTGACGACACCGCATTCTTTAAGGTCCGCTTCAGCACTAAGGCTGGAGGTGGACAATACACAGACCCGGTCGAGTACCCGTTTAGTGGACGATACCTGTCCTCTGGAGGATTCCTCGGGGCTGTGCCTTCAGAGACTGGGGACTTCAGGTTCCCGATGTTCTCTGAATCAGACACCGTAAAGATCGAGATCTTGAACGACTCTCCCCTGCCTAGTAACATTCAGTCACTGGAGTTTGAGGCGTTCTACACTTCTCGGTCGCAGAGAACACAATGACTTATATTAGGATATCTAAAGAGACTGACGTTGACTTCGTAGCCTCACGGCTGCGAGACGCTGATCGGAGAGAAGTAGAGGCTTCTACAACTGAAACCCCACACGACGCACTTATGAATGGATTCATGCTGTCCAAGCCTCACTGCTACTCCGTCATTAATGATTTAGATCCTGAAGACCACTACCCGATCGCGATGATGGGCATTGTCCCGTTTGAAATGGGAGGAGCAGTGGGGAGCGTATGGCTCTTAGGAACTGACGACATCACTGATGTAGTACCTATAGGATTCTGTAAATCAATTAAACGCTTCTTTAAGGAAGCGACTAGGCCGTACAGTATGATCTGTAACGTGGTCGATAAAAGGAATGAAGTCCACATCAAGTGGATCAAATGGCTCGGCTTTAAGTTTCTTAGGGAGACAAACCGAGGACCCAATAACATGCCGTTTTATGAATTTGCGAGGTTAAATCATGTGTGAACCAATTTCAGCCACCCTTGGCATAGCCACGGGGGCCTTAGGAATTGCGCAGGCCGTTGAGGGATATGACGCTGCCTCAGACGCCGCCGCCGCCCAACAACGCCACAATAGACGCCTCGCGATTTACCGGAACGAACGCTACGCTCAGGCTGTTGATTACCAGAATCGTCTTGCTGAATTCCAGAGCGATAAGTACTACAAGGACGCCGCGTCAATCACAGAGGATTACAATCTAAAGATTGAGGCTCTCGCGGAGCAGACCGAGCAGATCCGAGTGAGGACTTTGAACGATATCAGTAAGGCATCTGAGTCGGCCGAGAGAGGGTCGTCGATGAGTCTTGCTAGGGCCTCTAATACGGATACTGTCGGAAACTCTTTAATGCTTCGGAGGCAGCAGTACGATAGGGCTGAGGCTGAGTTCGCTAATATCTCCTTCAACAACCTCCAGAACATTTACAGACAGAAGCAACGTGAAGCCATGGCGATTAGGGCGGCCAGTCAGAACATGCTGAACAGGGCGATGCCTGCTCCTATGGCCCCTATTGAAGTCCCCGCTCCTGTCCAGAACATTCAACAGCCCTCAGCCACTCCGTTTATCCTCCAAGGTATTGGAGGGGCACTCGGCGGTGTGACTGCTGGATATAACTTGAATTCTATGATGGGCGCAAATCTGCCGGGAACAGGGGTCGGAAGTTCTTTCCCGTTCTCTCCGTCCTACGGTAGTGACCCTAACTTTGTAGGGCCTCCCCCCTCACAGTAACCACAATTAAACAAGAGGATTAATAAATGGATCGACCAAACAGAGTACCGAGGGCTACCCCCGGAGTAGCGGCTTCACCTGTAGATACTGCCGTATTTGCGGGTCAAGAAGGCGCACCGGCCATGCCCACTCCTCTTGCCAAACCCCAGACACAGCCTGATCTGTTCGACGCTCAACAAAAGATGGAGATGGTGCGTGCCTTGGGAGGACTCTCAGAGAGCCTGAGGGGTGCTACGTTCGCGGCCGTCCGCAATGAGCAGATTATCGGTGGGCAATACGAGGAGTATGGGGAGCAGATGGGGGCGATCGCCGCCTATATGAATAGTGAAGGTAGGTCGTTCACAGAAGCCCTCAGTCAGGATCAGATCGAAGCCCTCGACCACCCCCGTGCCCAACTCGGTATGGCTAGAGGCTCTGCGGGAGTCGCCGCGAGGGGACTGTATAAAGACCTTGAAGCAAATTTGGCGGGGATGCGGGTCGGAGACCACGCCAAGGATATCGGCCATTACGCCGCCGCATTTGATAACGCCCTCAACAGGATGGCGTATGACTACAGTGGCCCACGACCGGATCTCTTCAGGCAAGAATTAATTACGGCCTCCCTCCCCCTTCGCGACCGCTGGGTGTCGGAAAACAGGGCTTGGATCAACACCGAAATTATTAAAGACTCCGAGAGTAATCTGATTAACGCCACCAACGACATCATGGAGGCAACTTTCGGGAGCCGTAGAGACGTCATTGTTGAATCGTCCCTGCACGACCCTAATAGCCTAGACCCCGCAGAAGCGATGTTGGGGAAGATGGGACTCGCGAAAACTCAGAGGATCATCGGGGTTTCCGACAAGGAACATTTCGACAGGCGTGTAGAGGCAGCCGCCGCTGCTATTACAAAGATGATCGATTCCGAACAAGGCGGACTGATCTCTAGTTCTAATTTGAACGAGATTGTGGCGATGCAACTTATCGACCTCGCAAAGAACAGCAGCGAACTCTCGGGCTTTGCAGAGGCGGTCCTATTGAAGACCGAGACTGGACCAGAGGACTCACGAGCAAGCATCCTTACGGGACGTTCAAAAGACGAGTACCTTAAGAGTAAGGACGCTATTAAATCCCGTCAGAATACTTACAGTAAATCTCAGGCTTCTAAAGCATTTAGGGGGGTTGTAACGGAATACAAAAGGGGGTTTGTCGCCAACGCGGCTGGTTTAATGTGGGATAAAGATTACGTCACTTCAGACACCATTGTCTCAAATTTCATTCAGCAGCAGTTTGGGGGAAATCAGACAATTACCCTTGAGGACGGGACTGAAATGGTGGTGGAGGGGGAAGACATTCTTTTCTACGCGCCGGAATCTTACGGGCTTGACTCCCCCCAAAGGTGGAACAAGTCAGATCTTCAGGATCAGATTGAAGAGTTGGTAATTCGCAACGCTACGGAAAATGAGTTGGGTCAAAACCCACAATTAAGCAGGACCGCAGCCCTTGCCCACGCTACCTCCTCTACGAAAATTAAGAGTAAGGAACTGACAGAGTCTTTGCAGAGGGGGATGGCGATTACAAACAGGTATAGGAATCAACTCACGGCAATGCCCGGAGAAGATGACCAAGATTGGAATGAATACGTCTCTGTAATGAATTCAAATCTTGAAGCCTATGAAATCCTCGTTGAATCAAATGGACTCGGGCAGTTAGATTCAGACACAAGACTTTTCTACGAAGAACTGAGTCTTATCAGAACCGATCCCCACCTCCGATCACTCGCTGGGAACACAATGGAGTCGGCACTGTTTAGGATGTCAAATGTAAACCGCGAGGCGGGTCAAATGGCGTGGACTCGCAATGACGCCGGCGTTACTGCCATGGAAGAAGTTCTATCGGGTGAAAATTACATTGATAACGAGGGCCTTTTATATATTGAAAGGGTCTCCAAACTAGCCACAAATCTCGGTGCTGAACCCGAACAAGCAGTTAGATCTGCTCTTAATGCTTACAACACTAGATTCATAGCCTTTCCCGGTGGGGGAAAAGTAGATTCACATATGTATAACCTAGAGGCCCCGATCTTTGAAGAGTTTAAGCCTGAGGCGGGGGACTGGGATTTTATGGGACGAGTTCTCGCAGACCTTCTACCCGGAACTAAGAAAGAGTACCAGCAAGCCTTTGAGATGTTCCAACAGACTGGACTCGCGACGCCAGATCTTTTAAACGCTACTTGGGACGCACTAATATCTGACGGGGATTTCAAAACCGATTTGTATAACAATGTAGCCCCGATTCTCGCTCAGGCCGGCCATCAAACCTCTATTAACATTCAAGACGGTAAGAAGAGGGTCACTGATAAAGAAGTATTCGATGAGGCTGTCCACCAATTAAAAACAAACCCCCCAGATTGGTTTACTATTGGGTATCAGACCGTGGGGGAGTTCATGTATGAAGATTTTAGATTTGTACCTCTAGGTGCGAACCCTGATGGAATCCTTTTCTTCGCTCTTGAGGCCCGCACATCGGAAACGTCCGCTCCTCGGATCATTCTGAATGAGAATAATCTAGATGGAAGAGGGCAAGCAAGACCGTTCTTTAAAGAAGATATCATTGATCTATACAATAGAAGGTTCATGAAGAAGCCTGTAGATTCTGAATACATGACGGATGAGCAAGCGTATCAATCATTTATTGATGAGACCCCGGACTACACGGGAATGGGGCCGACCTATGACTGATCAGAATTTTGACATCACCTCCCCGGAATACCAGAAGCCAGACGCAAAGAGTCTTTCATGGATGCCTCCGACTCCTAGAGATGAATCGATGAGGGAGTTATCTCAGCGATACACCTTTAAACCTAACGAGAACGTAGGGTTCTTTGATAAAGTCTATAACGCTTTTGCGAGCGAGACCGTTATCGGAGAAATCCTCCGAGAAATGTCGGCCCCTAATTATAGAGATACGGGCTACGTCGTAACTAAGGAGGACATCGAGAAGTTTGCGGGGGATATCGATCCACTAGCGGCTTCAAGAGCAGCGGCCTCCTCCGACTCCCTTGCAGAGTTTCTATTTGAGTCAGATCAAATTAGACTTACAGAGAAACGCCGTAAGGAACTATTCTCTGGAGGGGCTTTAGGAACTGCTACAGGACTCGCTCTTACACTCCTCGCAGCCGGTGGAGAGGCTGTTGGACTTTCTCTCCTCGCTTCTGCTGCTGGATCTGCTCTGGGTCCGGGAGGATCAGCAGCGGCAGGAGGTGCTGTAGCCGTCAATAGAATGACCCGGATGAGGGGACTTATGAAGGCTATGGGGACCGCAGCAGCGATTGACGTTCCCCTTGAAGCAGCAAGGTACTCGCTCGATAAAACTCTGCGGCCTAGCGACGTCATTATGGCTCTCGGAGCGTCCGCGACTCTTTCAGGGGCTTTGGGGGCGTGGAAGCCTCATCTGTTCCTTAGAGAATTGCAGTCTGCTTCCGATGTGGCAACCGCTAGGACTACAGCGAATGCGCTTCGAGAACTTGGAGAAACTAAAGCCGCCGAGAAAATTGAGCAAAAAATCAGGATGTCTGTTCGGGTCCTCCTTACCAATGATGAAATGGACAGGATTGCTTCTTTAAAGGGGACTGAACTATTTGAGGCAGCGAAGAAAGCAGGCATAAAAACTCATAAGAAAAATAAACAAGGCACAATGGGAAAGCGGAAGGAAGTCGAAATTCGAGAAGAACTTCTTGACGACTTTAAAAAATACGCCACGGCTAAACAGGTCAGGAAGCAGGTCCTTCGAGATACTAAAAACAAGAGTGTCAAGCAACTTAAAGAAATGGCTAGGGCACTTAAGTTAAAAGATACCGGACCAACTGAAACAATCATTGAGAGGATCGTTGAGGCAAAAGTCAAAATTGGTAGGACTGGCAAGTTCGTAGAGGTAGATGAGCCTCAAATGTCTCAATCTCTAAAGGGCGGTCTCAGAAAAACCGTCTCCGTGAAGAAAGACAAAGTTGAACTCAAAGGGACTTTCGAGAAGATCCTATGGAAGATTGGGACCGCTAAAAATAAAAACAGCGAGATCGTAAATGAAGCCCGAAATATTTTGAAGGCTCGCGGCTTTGAAGATCCCGATGCGATAGCAGAAGAATTCGTTAAGAAAGTCAAGGTAGCAAAAAGAACAGGAAAGAAATACGTCGCAGACGCCGAGGAGTTGAAGGTGTCGGGGGTGTCTCGCAAACTTGAAGACGGGACGGTAGTAACTGGGTTCACTAGGCAGACTGAAGCGGAACTGTTTATTGATTCTGATATCCTCGGCGACCGGATGATTACGATCAACGGTAAGCCTACGGTCGAAGGGCCTGAAGAATTTCTAGAGGAAGTAGACTTCACCCCCACCCCTACCCCGCCTCGTCGAACTATGACGGGACACAATCAGGGCCTTAGAGAGACTATTGCTAGAGGTATCGATTACCTTGGCGGGAACTTTATGGCATACTTCTTTATGCCAAACACTTATAGGATGCTTCGATCAGAAAGTGCGGAGATCCGAAGGTTCGCCCAAGAATTTATGACTGGGGGCAGGGACGGTAATCACGACGTCTCACTTAAAGCAAAGATTCAATTTGAACGATTTGTCGGGCGAGTCAAAAAAGACCTCAATAAGGCTAGACAAGCAGCGTGGGAAGAGGGTTATAAACTTAGTGACCTAGAAATTATCCGAGCAGTAAGGTCGGGTGAAATGTTCGAGGGACCTCTTGGGGACGCAGTCGCCGCTGTCCGTAAGCACTTCAAGGATGTCAAAGCGTACGGCACTAAAAGAGGAATGCCTCTTGATTCAATCCCCGACGATCTTAGATATGTTACTCGTAGGTATAACCACTCTAAATTTGCCAAACTAGTTGAGGTTCACGGCGAAAGTAAGGTGGTTCAGATGTTTAGGGACGCGATCCTTAATCACACTGACGCCGCTGCGAAGGGAGTGACTAAAGAAAAGGCGACCGCCGCCGCAAAGCGGATCGTTAATTGGGGCAAAAGACCTGATGAAGTAATGTCAGTCAAAGAGACTAAAGTCCGTTTAGATAAAATACGAGAAGAACTTATTGAAGATGGGATCCCTGAGGAGGAAGTGGACTCCTTTATGGAACTCGTATCCCCCAAAATTAATACTGAACCCCACCTCGCGTACGCAAAACGTCGAATTGAGATGGATGAAAACTTTGTAGACCCGGAGACGGGGGTCCATATTGATGAGTTCTTTAATAACAACCTTGATGAACTGCTGGGTAGATACGCGAAACAAATTGTGGGTGGAGCAGAGACTCGTATTGGACTCCAGAAACTATTTGGAGACCCTAATCTCTCAAGGGAGGCGGTTAAGGATAGGATCCTTAATTCTTCTAAGATTTCAGACAAAGAGAGAGAATATGTAGGAGGAGTCATCGAACGTGTATTCCGTGAAATTGGGGGACAGTCTATTCACCCCGATACTTCTAGGAAAACTATGCGTTTAATATACGCCTCCAACGCTTTCGGTCAGGCGACAATCGGTATGACCCTTGGGTTCGCTGCGATTACTGAAATAGCGAGTGTTATCTGTAGGAACGGTATTATCGCCGCGTTCCAACAAATGCCGAGCCTCGGCCAACTTGCAAAGATCTTTACTATGGGAATTAGAGATCTTAAAACAGGGCGGCAAGGGTTGGGATTGGAAGGGCTTGACGACATAGATGATCTCGGAGCCGTAATTGAGACATTTACGGGCATCGCTGGGGACTACTCCAGAGGAGATCACTTCATGCGTGTTATTGATGACGCGGGATTTGACTCTGACTACATCAAGAGCGGCTCCATGAGGTATCTCAACTACGGGCAGCAGGTTTCATTCCTGAACCCGTTGGGCGTAATGCCTATGGACACGGCTCTTCGGAGGTGGGCAGGAAAAGCCGCGTTCCAAAACTTCATCAATATGACGTTTAAGAAGGGCGATGATGGGGTCCTTAGATTCAGCAGTACGGCTTGGAATAACCAAAAAGTTCGATTGAAGCAGATGGGGCTGGACGAAAACGATATGGCTCGACTCAAGAAAGCATTTGAACAGCCCGGTGCGATCGAGTTTAAAAATGGCGTATTCGGTGGTAAGGTTAAATCGTTTAACCCCGCCGCCTTTAACGATAACTATATTTTCGAGAAGTTTGCGGTCGCTCTTAGGAAGCACGTCGATTCGACGGTTCAGCGTCAATCCTTCGGTGAGATGCCTGAATTCTGGACGACTCCAGTTGGAAAACTTCTGGGCCAATACAGAGTCTTTATGATCGCTTCTAAGACGAAACAGTTGGCTGCCGGCGTAGCCAGAGGGGACGCTTTAGAAGGGGCTAACATTATCGGAGGGTGCGCACTCGGCTCTCTCGCCTACATACTCCAGACCCACTACAGAGCAATGGGGATGGATGAGAATAAACGAAGAGAATACCTTGAGAAGAGACTATCGCAAGATTATATCTTTAGGGCGGGGATGATGAAAAGTCAATATTCAACCGTATTCCCGATGATTATGGACTCTGTATCTACAGTTGTTGGAGGAGACCCTATATTTGACCCCTCTATGAGGACGACAGGACTCGGCATCGACCCCCTTCGCGGCTCAGTTCCGTTTAATCTTTTATATAACAGACTCCTACCAGCCGGAAGAGAACTCACTGGAGCGATGTTCCGGGGAGATGAAATTAGTAAACAAGATTTGAGAAACGATCAAGCCCTTCTTTGGTTCCTAAAGGTTCCGGGGATTGATCAGGGGGTAAATCAATTTGTGATTAACCCACTTAACATACCAGAGAAGGACTAAAAAATGGCACTTAGTTTTATTGACTACGGGACCTCAGGACCGCTGACGGCCACCCAACTGGCAGGGACGTTTAATGACGTCACTCTTGATTACATTAACACGTCGGATCTTTACGTTATTCACACTGACGCTGTGACAGGCGTAAAGACGACTTTGTCTCCGTCGCAGTTCACTGTGACTGTATCTGGATCCACTACCAACGTGCAGATCCTGACGGCGGCTAATGGTGGTATTGATCTAGACGATGAAGATGATCTCATTCGTATTGGACGTAATACAGATATCCAGACTCTCACTCGGGAGTTCACTGACGGCTCTGTGTTGAAGGCGAGCGATCTGAATGCCGCTAATAAACAACTCCTGTTCGCTTTGCAGGAAGACGCTGATACAGGTATCGGGTCTCTCCCCACAGACACTGACGGTAAATTTGATGCTCAAGGGAAGGTCATCAAGAACCTCGGTCAGGGAACTAACGCGAACGATTCCGTGACCAAGAGTTACGTCGATAATATGTCTCTGTACGGCCCCGTAACTGAGCCTCAGGAATGGACCTTTGAACTCAAGGATGGGACCACATCTACAGATGGGGCAGATAGAACTTTCCCTCTGACCGGCTCGACTCACGATAACGACATTATGTATATCGTCGAGTTGGACGGCGTCATCCAGACTACATCAACATATAGCGTCACGAATGTTGCAGACGCTTACACGTTGACGATGATTGGAGCAGGATCGCAGGACGATGACTTGGATCTACACGTCAGGAACCTTGGGGTGGGTCGCAACCTTCTCCAGCAGCCCCTGCAAGCAGAGGCGACGAGTCAAAACTCGTTGACGATCAAGCGTATACCCAGTCAGACGGGCAACCTCCTCCACGTCATTGATGAGAATGATAACCCACTGTCTAAAGTTGATTCAGCCGGGGACGCTACCTTTAAGAACGTAACCTCTGAAGATAAACTCACGGTTACGGGCGAGTCCAATCTCAATGGGGACGTTAAGGTCAACGGCACTAGAGTCACGATGGACTCCACGACCGGCAACACTACGATTGCAGGCACTCTGGACGTTGGTGGGGCAACCAGTATTAGTGGAACAACCACGTTTACTGGTGGGATCGTCGGCGACTTGAACCTCATTAACGGGGTCGTAACTTACGGGGCTGGAAGTGGAAACGAAGGGATCGTATCTATTCGCCAGTTGGCTCTCACTACAACTAGAGATACTGATGGGACAACAAACGATCAGTGGGAGATCGATAGGACAAGTTCTGGATCCCATACTGATTCTAATTATTTGATGGGACTGTCCCTCACTTTGACTCCGGCAAGTGCGACTTCAAAGATTCTTCTTATTGCCTCCCCGAGGCTGGAGCATGTAGCAGGTGCAAACGATATCAACAGTATGCTCTTCGACGTTGACATTACGAAGCAGTCGGGGGCTAGAGAGGACGAAAGTTCACAGACGAGAATTGCGGGGTCTTATCGAGTCTCTCAATGCGGACAAGTGATTTCAACCGCAGGTACTTCAAGGACGTACTTCAATGGAAATTACTTAGGTAACCAGACCTACGTAGAAAACTACGATTCCGCTGTTGCTTCCTTTGGTAATCAAAACACCGGGTTGAACGACAGCAACAACCACACGTCCACGGGTACTTCCTCAACTACTAACTTTGGGACTGGTGGAGGAATACCTGAAGAATTTGAAATGACATCCACTTATAGTCCATCGGTGACCGTAGATGTGGACCATGGGTTTGAAATGGAATTAGGTACTAAGAACCACCACCACGCTGTCGGTACGACCTATGCCGGTGTTTTAAAGAACACCCCACCGATTCAAATTATGTGTTTCGACACTCCCGGCTCGGCTGGGTCGCCGGTTACTTACCAACTTCGGGCGAGGAACCAAACGGACAATACGAAACTTAAGATATATCTGGGTTCAACCTACTCTAACTTTTACGCCATTGAACTCGCCTAATATAAATACCTCTACATAAGGAATAGAACAATGCCCACCAAAGTTGGTGCAGCAATGACTGACGGCGTCGTTAAGACGTCCGAAAAGGCGTCTAAGTCTCCGTCTAATAAATCAGCCGCAGATGAAGGTAAGGTTGTCCAGTTGGACTCTTCCGGTCAAATCCCGACGCCGTACTATGAAGGCGGCGGGACGAATACCCCTAGATTTCTCGCATATAAAGGCAGCGGTTATCAGGGATACGGAACGAGTACGACCGCAAAAGTAACTTTTGATACGGAAGAACATGACTCTGACTCCGCTTATGACACAAGTCAGTCTCGTTTTACAGTCCCTACAGGTAAGGCGGGAGTGTATCTCTTCGGTTTTGGTGTGACTATTCAAGATGTGGGATCAGCACAACAAGCGATAGTGAAGGGATATAAAAATGGAACGGGCGGAACCATGATATCCAATTTTACTTGCCGTAACTTTCAATCAACTACAACCAATGTAGCGGGACAAGGTACATTCGTAGCCACTCTTGCTGAAGGCGACTACGTTGAAATATATGTGACTACTCCTGCTACCTCTGGGGCCGGCGGGGCTGGGCTTGCTTATCAATTCTTCTACGGATTCAAACTTCTTTAATAACCAACCAAGGATCGAACCATGGACAACGAAATACTGATCGCGTTAGGACGCCTTGAGGGAAAGGTGGACGCCCTCATTGCTCGCCAAGCGATCCACGATGAGGAACTCGATAGACACGACAAACGTCTTCGAGACCTCGAACAGTCCAGAGCATGGATCCTTGGAGCGGCCGCAGTCATTGGGGCTGTCGCTGCATTCATCGTAAATATGATTGGAGGTAATGATGGCTGATAAAGAGAAAGTACTCAGCGACCTCCACGAAGCAGTCGCGGCGGAACTCCTGAGACGGGTCCTGTCGGGGGAGGCTAATGCAGCCGACCTCAACGTCGCTCGTGGATTCCTTAAAGACAACGGCATTGACGCCAATGCAGATCAGAGTGAACCGCTCGCAAATCTCGCTAAATCTCTACCGTTTAACATTGAGGACGTAGCATGAAAGAACGTAAGAAGACGGCACTTGAAATCAAACCAAGATGTGCCAAGGGCTACTCCCCGAGGAAACTGAATGGCCGCTGGGCCTGTGTCAGAGATAACAGCACCGACCCTCTCCTGCTTGGCGACAACTGGTTCCACGCTAACAACGTCGATAACGACGGCAACAGCGATGGCGGCAACAACAGCGGAGGCGGAGGTAATAGCAGCGGTGGTGGTGGTTGGAACAATAACACTGCTGGTGGATCTGGTAGCAGTAACAACCAGTCAGGAAAGACGGGTAGTTCAAAATAAGCAGGAAGTGATATGGCACACGAAAACAGACGGGCGTTGATGATCAAGAAGCACCGCCTAAAGGGCGTCAATAAACCTAAGAGGACCCCGGACCACCCTACGAAGTCTCATATGGTACTGGCTCAGGAAGGCCATAAACTCAAACTAATCCGGTTTGGAGAGCAGGGCGCAAAAACTGCGGGCAAGCCTAAGAAGGGGGAGTCCGATAGAATGAAGAAGAAGCGGGCATCCTTCAAGGCGAGGCATCGACGCAATATTAAGAAGGGCAAGATGTCGGCCGCGTACTGGGCCGATAGAACTAAATGGTAGACACGACCCTATTTGATCAGATCAAGGACTTCAGGAACTTCCTGTATCTCTCGTGGGATCACCTGAACCTCCCTAACCCTACGCCTGTCCAGTACGACATCGCGGAGTACATCCAGAATGGCCCCAAGAGACGGGTCGTTCAGGCGTTCCGGGGAGTCGGTAAGTCTTGGGTGACTTCTGCGTACGTCTGCCACCAACTCCTGATGGACCCGACAAAGAACATTCTCGTCGTATCTGCTTCCAAACAGCGAGCAGACGACTTTAGTACGTTTACGTTGCGTCTAATCACGGAAATGCCGATTCTGAAGCACCTGAAACCGACGGAATCTCAGAGAAATTCCAAAGTCGCTTTTGATGTCGGTCCAGCACCGGCCTCCCATGCCCCCTCGGTCGTATCGAAAGGTATTACCAGTCAAATTACGGGGGCGAGAGCGGATCTGATCATCGCTGATGACGTCGAATCTCTGAGTAACAGCCAGACCCAGATGATGAGGGACAAACTCAGCGAGGCGATCAAGGAGTTCGACGCAGTCCTGAAGCCTGATGGCAACATTCTGTTCCTTGGAACCCCCCAGACAGAGTCCTCCATCTACTCCGCCCTACAGGAGAGAGGCTTCAAGACGAGGATCTGGCCGGCTAGGTATCCCAAAGAGACCCAGATCAAGCGGTACGCAGACACGCTGGCTCCCTTTATCCTGAAGAACATGGAGGAGGACGAGGAGATCATCGGGCAGCCCACAGATCCCAAGAGATTCGACTCTGAGGACCTGATGGAGCGAGAGGCGTCCTACGGCAGGACCGGATTTGCCCTTCAGTTCATGCTGGATCCTAGCCTCAGTGACGGCGACAGGTATCCGTTGAAACTCAGTGACCTCGTAGTGATGTCTCTGAATCCCCGTGAGGGGCCGGAGAAGCCCGTCTGGGCCGCTTCCGCAGAGAATATGATCGCGGACCTACCGAACGTCGGAATGCCGGGAGATCGCTTCTACGGGCCTGTGACGCTAGGGGACGGTTCTTGGGCTTCCTACACGGGTTCAGTCCTCGCTATTGACCCCTCAGGGCGTGGTGCTGACGAGACCGCTTATGCGGTCGTCAAGATGCTGAATGGATTCCTATTTGTGACGGATGCGGGAGGTCTTCCCGGAGGATATTCCGAGGACACGCTGAAGAGACTGGCGATGATCGCGAAGACTCAGGAAGTCAACCTGATCAGGATCGAGTCCAACTTCGGGGACGGGATGTTCACGCAACTCCTGAAGCCGATCTTAGGGAAGATCTACCGATGCACGTGTGAGGAAGTCAAACACAGCGTCCAGAAGGAGCGTCGGATCTGTGACACGCTGGAGCCAGTGATGAACAGCCACAGACTCGTGATCGACCGGAAGGTCGTCGAGAATGACTTCGACAGCACGAGACACCTACCCCCAGAGAAAGCCCTGAGATACCAGTTGATGTACCAGATGAGCCGCGTGACTAGACATAAGGGAGCGTTGGCACATGACGACAGGCTGGATGTCCTAGCGATGGCAGTGTCCTATTGGACCGAGCAGATGTCCCAAGACGCAGATGACCAGATTCAGGCCCGTAAGGACCGATTACTACAGCGAGACTTGGAGAAATTCATGGATGCGGCGGTAGGCCGTAAACCTAGAGGTGACACATGGATATGACGGGTCTGCCGAATAGGGTGACTGTATGGATACAGAACGTATCTGGGGCCGACAGGACTCAAGTGAAATATGCTTAGTCCAGAGTCCTCCCTTGTCTCCTTATGGGGGGTAAGGGGGGCCTCTAGGATCTAAGTGAACAGGATCACTATAGGATTACTATAGGTACACCTCCCCCACAGAACTACTGAGAAGGAAATAGCCATGGAATTTAAGATGTGTGAAGAGTGCTTGAAGAGATACGCAGAATTCGTCGCTCAGATGCACCCTCCCGTCGTCCAAGTAGGCTCTTCCTCGGACTGTTGTGGGGACCCCGATGACTGCTACTACGCTGAGAGTGGGGTATGTCAGGAGGTGGAGGACTGAAATGGCTGCCAGAGATTACAAGAAAGAATATCGGGATTACCACGGTAAACCGGGGCCTAGAAAGAGACGGGCTGCGGTCAACCGTGCGAGACGTAAGGTCGGCCTGAAACCGGGAGATTCCCGAGAGGTTGACCATAAGACTTCCCTCAGAAATGGGGGCACTAACGCGAGGAAGAACTTGAGGATCGTCTCAAGGAAGACCAATAGAACCAAGGGAAAGGACTGAGATATGGCTAAGAAAACGGCCTCTAAAAAAACTGCAAGCAAGAAGAAGACGATCACTTCGTCGGCTCACGGAGAACGAGGTAAAAGGCGTCGATCCAGTAACAGCCGCCGTAGGGGACTGATGATTAAGAAGAAGAGCGTCATCGAAGAACTGAAGGACAACAGTTATTGATATTTGAGGAGTACTACCATGGATTTCTCCAAGCCACCTGTGCTGATCACTTGGAATGACATCACGTCCTGTGACGCCGCTTGGATGAGCCTTGAAGAAGCCATGGAATACAAGCCCTCCCCCATTCAAACCTTGGGGTGGATCATTGAAGACAACGAGGATTACATCGTCGTCATCGGGTCCGTCTCCACAGAGGAAGAAGACAGGGTCTGTGGGAGTGTCTGCGCGATCCCACAGGCCGTGGTTGTATCGGTTGAACTATTGGACGACCGGAATGTTTGCTGAAAAAATCTGACAGCCTAACACAAGGAGGTCGGCGGCGAGATTTCCCCCATGGCCCCCTATTGACAATGGGATGTCAATAAGCCATCCGGACACGGCTGCGGGCACGGCCTGCGGTCTGGCCCTACGATGCTAGGCTGGAGGAGGGATACCGGATCCACCATCGGGGACCGTCGTCATTCGGGGATTACCCGAATCAATGGTCTACGCTTCTCCTTGATTCGGAGTGTTTATTTGTATTTGGGTCAAGGTAGGGCCTTGACATAGCCGATGTAGGCCTTAAGATAGGCGTGACGGTTAGAGGACCGCTCGGTCCCACCGATCACACAAGGCCATTCAGTCTAGGAGACTCAACAATGGCAACGAAGAAACGAACGAAGTCCGTCAAGAACGAAGCACAGATCCGCGAGAAGGCCGAAGAGGTCCGGGTCGCCATGGAACGGGAGGCTCATCTCGCCTACGATCGTCTCGTGGAACTCGCAGGCCCCATGATCGAAGCGGACACCATCGCCCAGTCCGAGGGTCTGGCGTTCGGGAAGCATCTCAACGAGTTCATGGGCGAGCATGCCGATACCATCAAGAAGACGCTGGAGGACATCGCATTCGATTTCGGGATCGGTGCAGACAAGATGCGTGCCATGAGACTTGCGGCATCCATCCGGCCGTTCCTCAAGGCGCTCGGTCTCGACGACGTCGACTCTTACTCATGGGCCAGGTACGTCGTATCCGGTCTCAAGGAGGTCAATGAGAAGGGAGACAGTCGCCTCGTGAATGCGGACCTCTTCTGCAGCGTGGACCCGTCGAACGTCGAACGGGATCTACCGAACACGGTACGTCGTCTGTCGTTGTTCGCCGATGCACTGCGGCGCCATGAACCCGTCAAGGCCGCGAGGATTGCGGCACAGGCCGACCGCGGAGACTTCGAGACCGTCGCCGACATGGAGGAAGCCAAGGCGGAAGCCAAGGCCGATGCCGCTGAGGCGAAGTCTGAGAAGACGCCCGAGCAGAAGGTCCACGAACGCAAGGCGAGCCTGTACAAGGCCTGTGCTGAGATCGAGGACGATGAACTGCTCAAGGAGTTGCTCAAGGATATCCGTTCCGGTGCTACTCTGAAGCGGATTCGTGCCCTCAAGGCGGAAGCCTGATCCGTTCCCAATGTCCATGGGGGGCCGGCCTTCGGGTCGGCTCCCCTATTTCTGGAGGTTCTCCCATGATGTCCCTTCTGCATTTCCTCCTCGATCTGGTCCGCACACTGGCCGACGGCCTAACGAGATCTGGATACCTTCCCTCCCC
>VTLG01000664.1_pt1 | contig 38558 bp, 18 predicted proteins | sample 4694571 | NCBI WGS metagenome assembly VTLG01 (sample SAMN12604809, study PRJNA352737) | marine metagenome | biome: ENVO:00000447; feature: ENVO:00000209|ENVO:00000569|ENVO:01000036; material: ENVO:00002151; isolation source: viral sequences binned using virsorter ... | reverse complement strand
TTACTATTTGCAATATCTGCTTGACCACCTTTATCAACTCTAACTGCTTGATCAGTACAAATAGTGAATAAAGAAACTAATTGAGCAAATCCTCCATTAGTAACAGCAACACCAATACCACCTTGGTTATATTGTGTAAAGGCATCAACGTTCATAGATCTTAGAAGTCTTGCCCGATCACCATCAACATAAACTCCAGTACCAGTAGTAGTATCACTAGTACAGTTTTGAATATATGGACCTTTCCATTTTCCACCACCTACATTCTCTGCTATTTCATCAGTTGGGAATGCAACTGCAGCAGCAGGAGCAACATGACCTGTGAAAGTCATATTTGCCAACTTAACAGCTTTTCTTACATGGAAAAGATCACTAGTTGTTGTGCTTGGAGTAACCTGTACTGTTCTTTGATCATCTCCCACAATAGAAACAAAAGCGGGAACCGAAATAGGATTAGATTCAGTATATTTTCCAGAAAGAACTTTAACTGTAGTCCCTGATGAAGCAGCTCCAACTGCAGCTGAAATTGTTAGAAAAGCATTATCAATAGACGTTCCATTATTTGTATCTACCCCATCTTTCGCAACATATAATACGTTTGGTGCTGAGTTGATACCAGTTGCAGATGCATCAAGTGTTACATTTTCACCAATTACAATAGTAGAATTGGAGACAGTAACAAGACCAACATTAATTTGATTATTTTCACCATCAATAGTAATAGATGATCTACCAACAGTGAGGATACCCGTAATCCTTGCATCACCATCAACTAATAATGCTGTAGTACCTACACCTATATGTACGGTTCCTACTCCAGTACTAGCACCAAGAGTTGTTATTCCTAATGTTTTAGTATTTCCATCAACATGTAGATCAGATCTAGCAGTAATAATACCAAGAGATTCTATATTTTTTACTTCATTATAAGTGATAGTTCCACCAACTGTAATATTTCCGTCAAAATATGCTACTGTGTCAGTTGTAGTTCCACTACCAACATACAAGTTATATTCTGATCGTGCAGTAGTTGCAATACCTACGTTTTTTGTTGTATTAAGACCAGCATTAGTTTCATCCCAAAGTTGAGTGACAGATATTTCACCAGCATCCCATTTATTAGTTGATGCATTCCATATTAAAGCATTACCATTTTGCAATCCATCAATATTAACATCATCAAGGTCTTTGACAAATCCAGCACCACCTCCACCGATAGTATATAATTGCTGCTCAACCCTATTGACAAATAATCTATAGTTTGCTGCTAAATCTTTTAATGTTGCAAATTTTTGATTTGTTGGTGTAAGGGGATCATTTCCTTGTTTTTGTGTAGGGTCTGGACTATCAGGTCTTCCTGGATTAGTATCACCATATTTTGTATTTTCAGTTAATACTTTTTGATCAGATTTAATATCCTCAATAATTTTATATAATTCAGCAATATTAGTATTATAATTATCAGATTTATCTTTTAATTTGTATACTGTTTTTCTTATATCTACAATATCATCATTATATTCAGGAAGATTTGTAATTTCTTCTTTTAGTTCATTAAAATATTCTCTCAAAGAATCTGTGATTGTATTCTGTGATTCTATATTTTTATCATTAAATTCTTCTATCTTTCCATCAATATTTTGCTTTAAAATATTATACTCACCAAGAATTTGTTTTCTTAATTTTCTATCATCATCTTTAGATTCTTTATGATGCTCCCAAATTTTTAAAGCGGCAGTTTTTAATTCCTTATATATTTTCTTAGTTGTTTTATCTAAATCTTCTTTTAATTCTTTATTAGAAGATTTTAAATTATCTGCTACATTTTGAATATCAACGGAAGTTTCAAAACTTTTCTTTTCTAATGATTCAGAAAGTTCTTTAGTCTCAAAATTTATCCTATCTTTGATAGTTTGTAATTGATCTTGTACTTTACTAACATCACCATCAATTACACTAAATGTGCGACCAATCCAAGTAAGATCAGGAATTCCATCACCCTCAAAAACCCATTTTGGAAAATCAGATTTTAATGTATATATCTCTTCTTTTATAGATTGTAAATCTGATTCATAGTACTTAGGTTCAGGTAGATTTGTTATTTCTTGTTGAATCAGATCTACTTTATCTTCAATACTATCAATTTGTTCATCATAATATTTTATTTCAGGCAAATCTTTTACAGAAGATCTTAAAAAATCTATCTGTTCACATATTTCCTTTACCGTATTATCATAATCTTTAACTTCTGGGATCTCTGGAATACTTTCTTTTACTTTTTCAATATGTTCTTCAAGTTTTTTTAATTCATCATCATAATATCTAACTTCTGGAATATCTGGAATACTTTCCCTAACATCATTAACCATCCGAATTAATTCGGACCATTCTGGAGCTTTTACAACATCAGTGACTTCTAAGAATGGGTTACCATTTGCATCCTCAATACTTATTGTATCTTCTTCATTTAATTCTTCCTTTGCAATAAATTCTTCTACGGAAGGTAATTTATTATCATCCTCCTCCTCGTTTAAAAACTCATTTATGGACGGCAACTTATCGTCAGGCATTTTATTAGTAAATAATACTTTGGGATTTCTCTCCCATTAAGTTTATTTATCTTCTTGCTTTGCTCCATTTTTTAGCAACTTAGCAAGTTCTGCTGTAGAACCAACAAAGAGTGCATTATTAACTGTATTTGGTCCTTTTTGTGGAGCATCTTCATTAACGTCCTTAACTTTTTTCTGAAGATCCATCAACTTATCAGTAGCATCTGAAACACTCTTAATCAACTGTCCTGCGACCTCATATGCCCTTGGCATCTCACTATCCTGTGCAAGTTCAAGAATACCATTAATTGCCTCCTGACCTTTCTCTATGATGCTGTAGAGATTACCACGAGTATACTCATAGTCCTTTTCAATATCATTTTTAGTTAATCTATCTGGTTTTTGTATTCCAACAGGTTCCTTAACCTCAACTGGATCCACTTCTACTTCAGTGGGTGTTATATTGAAAGCATCATCTAAATTGTTTTTCATTTATCCATTCCAAGTGGTGTTCCCATCAAATCCAAAGTCATCACCTTCCTCAACCAATACATTATCAGCAGAAGTGATAGATTTAACTTCTGTACCACCTATATGAGCAAGTTTAGTTGTTCCATCTTGACCCCTCTTAACAGTAATTTTATTAGTATCAGAGTCTTTAGATTTAACATAAACCTCCTCTCCACCAATATCTAGGTAAACACTAGTAGATCCAGAAGATGCTGTGATATTAGTTACATCATTAAGTTCAATAACAGTTTGAGTCTTAGTAATATCTGCTGCTAAGTTAGTAAGGACAGTTCCATCATAGTTCTGAATTGCTCTAGGAACAACAGAGTATGTAAGATTGCGTTGTGCGTTGGATGTATCTGTACCAGTAAGGTAGTTGACTGTGGACTTGGTAATAATATCCTTGGAAGCATCTGAAACAGGACCAAATAGGTATGTCTTAGCAGTAAATCTCAGAGTATACATAAGCACTCTTCTTGATTCAAAGTCTCCCTCATAATCATCCTGCATAGTAATATTTTCAAGAACTATGGGAATATCTCTTTTTTCTTTTATAGAACCAACCAAGTTTACTGAAAGATTATATGATGGTTGAAAATATGGTAATATCTGTTCTACTATTTGTAATGCATCATCATTTAATTTACACATAACGGCAAGTTCAAATTGCATGTTATATGGAACTGGCATATAAACTTTCTTTTCATCAGGAGTATCCGAATCTGGATTCTGAACTACAATCTTTTGAGTAGTAGTTACTTTTCTAGAAGGATCATAAGTCAACCCAGTAAACTCAAAAGACATCCTTGGTAAAGACAAAGATGTTGCTTTGTTTAGATCTGGAGATTGAGTTAATCTTGCTAAGAACTTTTGAGTAGGTCCATAAGCCAAAGGAACCCTTAATGGTGAACCATCCTGTTTAATGGATATGCTATTGAATAGAGTACCAAAACCAATAATGGTCCTCCTCAAAATTTCGTTATAAAAATATTCAAACATTTTTAGAGTCCTAGTATCTTATATTTATGGAATTCCAAATGGGTTCTGCTCACTAAAGTCTAAAATATCGTCAGCAGCAGATTCTATATTAACATTATCAGCAAATCCATCCTCTGGAGGATCTTCACTTACAACCCGTAATGCATGAACTGCACCAGAGGAATTACCAGTTATATCCTCTCCAATACTAAACATTCCAGATACATTTGCAACCTCTAAAACGTTTGTAGTAGCATTCCAAGTTCTCACTCTTCCTGTTACATTAGTAATAGATCCAGTAACAACCTCATTAAACTTGAAGTTGCCACTATTATCAAGTGAAGGATCACCAATAGTAATTGTTGGACTTGAAGTATATCCAGCACCAGCATTTGTAATATTAATAGCAGTAATGGTTCCAGCAGAACTGACGACTGCTTCAGCAGTTGCCCGTGTATTTGCTGCACCAACAGGGGCAGTAATAGTTACTGTAGGTGCTGTAGTGTATCCAGAACCTGCGTCAGTAAGTGTAACGATACCAACTGCCCCATCACCTATAAAGACGGTTCCAGCAGCACCTGAACCTCCTCCACCAGTTACTTGGAGTGTAGGTGCAAGAGTATATCCAGCACCTGGATTTGTAATAACAACTTGTTGAACAGATTTTTGATTATCACTAATATTTAAATTGCATACATTAATACCACTAATCATTGTAGCAGTAAGAATACCAGTAACTCCTCCTGTGGGTGCGGAACTGACTCCAATAGTTGGAATAGAAGTATATCCACCACCTCTATTACTGAGGTTAATTAACCTAATAGATCCTTCAGTATTAAATCCTATTTCAGCAGTAGCAGTTGCACCAGTACCTACAAGAGTAAGAGTCTGAGCATATCCAAGAATTGTAGATGTACTACCATCTTCTGCTATTCCATCAGAATCTTCACCAGTAAGAATGTCATCAATTTCATCTACACCAGTATCAATAACTTCATCCTCGTAACGGAACAGTTCACACTTCAGAGTGTATACATAAGTCTTTTGAAGTTGATAAAATGGTTTCTCATGTTCTACATATTTAATTTCAAATAAACGATCACCTAATGGAAAATAAACTAGATCCCCCTCTTTAGGACGGGTAGTTAACTTTACATTAGATTCGTTTTTAAGTAATGGTTGAATGTATGTTTCCCACCTTTCTCTAGAAATAACAAGAGTTACTTCATTAGTTTGTTCAATACCAAACTTTGATAGTAGTGTAGGATTATCTGCATAACCATCGAAGTTATCAATATATGCCTCTAAAGGATATGAATCATCAAACTTAGATTTAACTACTTCTCTTATTACCGTCTTCTCTTCCATATATTTTCTAGGAAGATAATGTATTTCAACACCATACATCCTCAACTGTTCGTTGATTAAATCCTGAACTAAATTCTGTTCAGATCTTGCACCTTGTTGAAAAAACGGATTAAGTGCCATTATCCTATCATATCAAGTGGAGGAAGTTCATAAGTATTAGACATTTGTTCTCTGATGATTTCTAAATCTTTTTCTGCATCATCATAGATTTGTCTACCATTTAACTCTACTCCACCAGGTAATTTAACACCTTGGAACTTAAGTAAATTTTGACCCCACTGCCTCTTCATAAGAGCAGTAGCATATTTCTTTAAGAATGAATCATTCCAAACTCTTCCATAATCATTAGGATCTAATTGTCTAAAACAATCAATAACCAAGTAATCATCTTTTGATACACTACCCCAATCAATATCAAGATATAATCTATCCATTCTTTTATTAAATCTTATTTGCTTCTCTGTTGTCAATAAAAAATTAATATCTTCAAGATATGTCTTAGTCATGGCATAGGTCAACAGTTCTGTCGCACCCCAATAGTAAATATCATTTAAGAACATCTGATATTTAACACTAAACATATTATTTGTCATAGTGTTAGTACCATCAAAATGGTATATCTTTGTTACACCAATAACCGCAGGAGGAATTTGTAAAAAGTTACTATTCTCATAATAACTAAAAGTTGTATCTGTTCCAGCAATATCAGCAGTTGCCGTTGTAGTTGTTATTCCAGTTTGTTTTTTATTAGTTTCCATCGAAGCTCTGCCCCGATCAATATCATCTTGAGTTATTTTATATTTAAGATATGCTTGTGCAACACCATCAAAATGTCTTTCTTGAAAGTATTGGACTGCATCATCTATTACGTCTTCAACTTGTTCATCAGCAATATTAATTTCCAGCACTGGCGCACCCAGTTGCCTTTTGCAATAGTTTACAAATTCTGTTCTATTTGATGGAGATGCCATGTATACAATTACCCCTGAATATATTTATGGTGCTGAAGCTATGCCAGTATAAACTAGAATATTTCCATTTACTATATTATAAATTGATGCTCCAGAACTTACCAAAACATTATATTCATATCTTCCTTCTGAAAGACTTGTAGTTGCAGTTGATCCCATAGAGATGTCAAATACACCACCACCAGCACTTGTAAATCCTACATTAAAAGTTCCTGCTGCAACTGTTGTAGCTGCCACACCTGCACTTTTCTGCATCTGAGCAGATCCCGTCCAAACAGAAGTAGTAGTTAATCCTTGAAAATCAAAGGCAACATCAGAAGTATCAACTACAGTAAATGTAGTTTTAAAATCTGTGCCAGTATAAATGGTCAGATTAGCAGCATATGGTACACCTGCTGAAGGGTCAAATGTTAGATTTTTACTTGCCATTAACCAGTTCCTTTAATAGAGATTTGATTTCACCAATCTCACCTTTTAAATTGGCAAGATCTTCTTCCATAGATTCCACTTTTTCATTTTTTGATTGTTTTGCAGTTCTTGATGCAATATAATGTTGATAATCCAAAGAATTTACGTTAATAATTGTACCTGTCTGTGGATCTCTTGCAAGATCCTTATGCCCTTCAATATCATAATTTTCCATGTTACGCAAGAGCCATTACACGCAAATCCTTAACCTTTGGAACAAATACTTGACTTGTTGATGTTAATAAGAGTTTAATCCTATAATATCTAAATGTAGGTAATTTATCCACTGTAAATGTATACTCTTGGAAATTTGTATTAGAACCAAAACCATACTGACTTGATGGTGTAACTATCTTATCAGATAATCCATCACTATTTTGTTTTTGGATTATCTCACCCCTAACGTTAAGATTATCATATCCAGGGAATGGGGTAAATACAGGTGCAAATCCAGGATCACTTGCAATTGCATAAAATGCTCTAATATTTGCATAAGGATTAGCATGTCCAGATAATATTATCTTAATTGAAGTTGCAGAATTTTCTAACTGAAGTTCTTTAGTAATATACTGACAAGCAGTAGGATCATCAGTAACAGATTTTACTCTATTATCCGTAGCATAGTTGCTAACAACACTATTAACTCTATTATTTGTAAGAATAGTATTTACTCTTTGAGCATCAATTACAGGACTTACTTTTGAATCAACAGTTCCTAATGATAATCTCATTTGTAGAGATTTATTACCTTCAACTTGATCTAATTTTTCATCTTCATTTACTTTTGAATAAATTGCTCTTGGACTATCAAGATAATTTGGTTCACCTATTGCAATAGATTCAAACCCTTCATCAAGATATGCAATCTCATCACCACTAATACTAGATGTAGAAGTAGTTCTCATTTCACATGCCAATGTAGTTCCACTAGTAGTGACATTCTGAACAATTGGTGTAATAACCTCAAACGGCATATTTTGAGTTGCCTTTGTTTCATATCCACCACATGATTTAGTTTGATTTAAATAAAGTTTGGGGAATCCAACATCATTACTTCTATCATCATTAACCGTACCAATTCCAGCCATATTAAGTTTAATATTATAAGAATCAAATGTAATTGATCCTGACTGAGCAGTAGATGTTGTAGTTGAAAGTCCATGAGTTTTGTTTATTCTCTTAAGACTCACACCACCCAATTCATACTTATAAACTGCTGTTCCTACAGCATAATCAACTTTATCATCTCCTCTAGCAGAAATAGTAATTACATTACCAGTTACATTATTATACTCAACAACTTCTTTTCCAATTTTTACATAACCTCTATTAGTGGTTCCAACTCCAACATTCTCAAAGTTTGAGAAGGAAGATGCATCATCAACACTAAACGAAGATTCATTACCAGTTTCTAAAGCAATACTTAATTTAGTTGGTTTAATATCGGATTGTGCATTAGATATTTTAACCAAATTATCAGTAGAATACATTCCATGATTCTTATGATTTACCTGAATATGCAATCCATCCGATTCAATATCAATAGAACCAATTTGAGTATCTCCACCATGACTATAATTTAATTCAGTTTTAATACCAGAACTATTTGTATAGAAAAGAGTATTAGCAGTACCAACAACAAACTCACCCTGAACATTATCGATAGTTAATTCATTGGTCATTCCAATACCAGTAATACTAAATCTAGCATTACGTCCAACAGTTCCACTACCACCAGTAGAAAGTCCAATAGTTGTTATACCAAGAACATCTCCTGCAGAGTATCCTGTTCCACCATTAGTAATTGTAGCAGCAGCAGCAACTCCATTGTTTATATAAACATTAGCAACTGCTCCCTTTCCAGTACCTGTAATAGTTTCTAAATTTACACTATTAAAAGTATGATTACCGTCAAGAGGTGTATAACCAATACCAGCATTGGTTATACTTAAACCAGCAGGGATAATGGATCCACCAGCACCAACAATATTACCTTCTGCCATTGTTCCATCCTGAATAATGGTATTACCCATTTCATAAGAATCACCAACAGTAGTTCCAAGACCAACTCTTATTCTTCTTGAACCTAGAATTAATGAATCTGGTTCCAATGTAGGAATTTGATTATTTCCTTCAGTTAACTCTGGACTATAAAATTCAACAGTACCAGATGTTTCAAACTCTGCCCTATACATTGTAAATTTCAAATCTTCCCATTGACTTGGTTCCCATGTAGAAGCATTTTGGGACTTAAAGAGAGAACCTAAGTATGGTTGGTTAGAAATAAAAGTATCTGTTAAAAGATCTGTTTCACCAATTCTAGAAATATAAACACTATACTTGGTAGAATTGGATGCTAAAGCCACAGCATATTCAGTACCATCACCTTCAAGATAGATAGGAGCTTTAAATTCAACTGTAGTTGCAACAGATCCATCTGCTGAAGTATTAACTTCTGCAGGATCTAATACGATTTCAGAGAAAGGAAGCACATGTTGTGTAGGTAATCCATTCTTCATAGATCTAATTTGGAATACCACAGGTATATCCATATCATCCTTAGTTCTGAAGAAAACATCACATTTAGTAACAAATACTCCACCCTTATCTTCTACTAAGAATGATTGTGCAAGAGGGTCATACCAACCAATTATTTCCTGAGTTACACCTTGATCAACAGTCTCACTTCCAACAACTTCAGTTCCAAGAGTTCTATTAGTGTTTCTAGATTGGAAATTTTGCCTATTTTCAATTCTTGCATTTCTAACAGAAATAATATTCTCTTGAACATTCTCCATTGTTCCTGAAGATGTGAAAGTCTCATCGGCAAGAGTTGTAGCATTATCTGGATTGTTCTCTGAATCATTAGTTAATGTCAGATTTTTACTTCCTGTTTCAAATCTTGGGAAACTAATATTATTTGGATTAGGAACGTAGAAAGATCCAGCACAAAATGCACCAATATCTGAAATAAGATTAACTGATTCAATAATTGCTATTGCTCCACTACTTTGGCCTCTTAAGACCATTCCCGTTTCAACCCATCCAAAATATTCACCTTGTGGTTCATTAGATAATGAGAATGTATCTACATTCAATATTGTTGAAGTAGATGAATAAGATGCAGGGAAAGGTTGATTGGTATAAGGATTTTCCGAGTAAACCTTTGTAGGAACATTATATGGACCTTCTTTATGATTTGATTGTGCAACTCTAAAATTAATACTTGGTAAACTATCAGAAGTTATTTGACCAAGACCAGTTGGATTAACCATTCCAGTAACCTTTTCACCAATCTGGAAAGTTCCAGATGTCATACTAATGTTTAAAATCTTAGGAACACAATATTTTGTAACATCCTGACCATCAAAGAAAGCATAAAGTTGAGTTAGTGGTTTAACCCTTTTAGCAACAAATTCAATATTCCTAGATCTCATAAACGGAATAAGATCTCTACTTATAACCCTATCACCAACAGAAGTTCTATCAAATGATTCAGTAACTAATGTTCTATTACCTGTTCTATTCTGAACACCTTGTTCTGTTGTAGTTTGTATTTGAGATCTAGTTACAATTTGCCTTGATTCTCTAATTCTCCTTGCAGGGTTTCCAAATCCACCACTAAAGTTATTAATCCAACCACCCATTCCGAATACACGTTCTTCAGTTCTTGTAGCAGTTTGTCTCTGAGAAATACTATTTGTTGTCCTTCCCGTCCATGTAGTTTCCCAAGATCCCCATACCACAGGACCAAATCCTGTTTGTGGATCTATTTCACCATTTTCAACCATTTGGTTAAATGTTGTTGTATAATTACCTTCCATGCTAATGATCTTGGGTTCTAATCTAGCAGTATCAACCCATGTATCAGAAGAAGGATTTATTTCCATAGTTCCTTGCCAGAAACTAATTAAGAAGGGAGTAACACTCTCTGATCTTGTTGCAAATGATTGCTTAATATACTCAACTTCTGAATAATCTAAAGTTATAACATCATTTTTCTTTCTTACATTAATTCCTTCAATTGTAGAAAAATTAAGATCGTCAGTAGGATCATTACCTACCACTGGTCCAAATATTAGGTCAACAGCATTAGTGTAATGCCTTGGTCTTAATTCTTTTCTATCACGATCTATACTATTGTTAATAGTATGAAACTCTTCTTGAGTAGTAAATGAAGTAAAGTTATCAACAAAGAAACCAGATTTAAATCTATTCAACCCATCACCATCAGCAACAAACATATTTGCCGTATTACTCTCTAGTAGAGAAAGTGATGTATAATATTCAAGATGTTTTATTCTACTTTCAAGATTTTTAATATCTTGCATCGTAAATCTTTTACGATCTAAGAAATTAATAGAAGCACCTGTAGGATTATAAAGATAAGGTGGAAGAGCAATGGTTGCTATTTCTATAGCACCATCAACTGGAACAGGTTTTTGTGGATCTTCTGCAGGATCTCCATATTTAACTTGGAATCTTCCATCTTTAGATAGGAATATTCTATCAACTCTTCCAAGATAGAAAGAAAAATCAGCTATGAAATTTTCATCAGATGCCAAAATATTGGGAGAGGAATTTCCAGATGCATTAAAATTTCTTCCTTTAAATTCGAGAGGAGATCTATCTCCCTCAGAAACAGAATTAACTTTAGTTGCTCTTGGTCTGATATCAATCATATCAGAGTTGGAAACACCATTAGTTTTTGGTATATCTATTCCATAATCATATTGTTCATAAGAATTTATAGTTATAAAATCACCATTATCATTAGAATCAAAAGATCCATTAGAATAATAAATTTTTATTTTTTTAGCTGGTGAATCTGAATCATTTTTTCTCTTAATAGATCCAATATTGTAAATAGTTGACTGCTGACCATCTACAAATTCATAATTTGGAGATATATTAAAACTTGGAGAATTTAATGTATTAACTATTCCACTAGCTCCAGATTCTTGGAAATTTACAATTTCTCCTTCTTTAAATAAATGTTCATTTTGATAAATTACACTAATTATACTATCACTAGGTTTTTCTGCTACCATAGCAACAGCATTACTATCTTGACCAATTAATTGTTCACCGATGATTAATTCATTGGTGGTAGTTGATTGAGTAACTATAGAACTAAGAGTAATCTTTGGAGCAGAAGGATCACTTACATCAGCTGATTCATATATTCCTAATACTTCTATAATATCAGCATCATTTATTGATATATTTTTATCCTGAACTCGTGATCCATATGGATAACTTCCATAAGTTAATCCATCATTTAATGTAGTAGTTCCAATTCCTGAAGCAGCATCTTTGGAATAGTTAACAACTACAGAACTGACAGCATTTCTTATTTTCTGTTTTGCTTTTGGTTTTTGCTTCTTAATAGTAGCAATTAAAGTTGCTCCTTTATTAGTTGCAGGAGGATTAACCAAACCACGAATTTGGCAAGTATTTCCCGAACCAAAATCAAATTGATCTTCTGTCAATTCATGAGTTTTACCATCTGCACCAATTAATGCATATCTTTTTGTAGTAAATGGTTGGAAACTTTCATTAGTAGGTAAAGTTGGAACAGGAGTTTCTAATACCCCACCACTAATATTAACAGCAAAAGTCTTTCTTATAACAACTGATGCACCTGTTAAATCAACATCAGAAATATTTAATTTAGGTAACCTTGTAAATAAAGTATTGTCGGTAGAAGCATCAAATTTAGTTGATAAAACCTTTAAATCACTTACATCTTTATATGCTGCTAATGAGGTAATACCAGAAGAAGTTGACACAACAGGTAATCCACCATTACATACTCCAGCAACAGTAGCAACACCAACAACAGAAACAGAATTTGAAGTTACACTAACTACTCTTGCTAAAATAGGATCGTCTGATATATTAAGATCACTATACTGAATAAGATTACCAAGAGTAGTAATACCTGGGAAATTAGGATTAGTACTTTTTATTAAAGTTCCTGCTGCTCCTTTGTCTATACCAATAGTAGCAATACCAACATCAAATAAAGTCGAAGGAAGTATATTTGCACTAAATGTATTAATACCAATTGTATTATCATCTGTTCCATAAAGAGATTTGACATCAGAAACTGTATAGTCAGTAATTCCTATTGCAATTCTTCCATTATTAATACCATTAATTATTAATGGTTCATTGCTGATAAAATTACCATTTTTTTCATAGATAGTTAGTCCTATCCCAGAAGTAACAGACCCAACAAGAAAAGCAGTGGCTCCACTACTCTGCCCTTCAATAAATGCAGGAACCGATTGTGTAATAGGTTGATTTAATTCAATTTCACTAAAAGTTTGTACATCATATAATGAAATATCCCATTGATTTTTAGATTTATCAGAATCAGAAACTTCATAACTACCAGATTCTAATCTAAAGTCATATACCCTTGCAAGACCAATTTCTTGTCCTGGAGCACTTTCAGAATTAACTCCAACTCTCTCATCTCTCAAACTTAGAACATATGTACTACCAATACCTACTGTCGGAGTTCTAAAGACGCTATTTACTTTAAATGTAGGACCAGTATTATAAATTATTGATTGATTTTTTACTGTTGCAACTTCTCTTGGTTTTGGTACATCAATAAAAGTGGAATTTAATGTTTCAATCTCAAATCCCTTAACATAGGCTTTACCAGGAGAAATCTTGTATAATGCTAATTCATCACTTGGAGTTTCTCCACCTGGAGTAAATTGACCCGCGTTAAATACTCCTCTATTGCCAATATTATCATTTAAAGAATTTAAAAGAGTAACATCAAAAGGTCTTACATCATAATTACCACTTTCATCATATGTTCTTCTTGCAAGAGTATCAGTTAAATCAAAATTAGATGAATAAGGAGATCCACCTCCACCTCCACCAACTAAAGCTCCTGAAGCAGAACCAGAACCACCACCACCTGATTTGGTTTTTAAAACTCCTGGTTGACTATTAGATCCAACCGTTGCTAATTCAATAAAATTATTATCATCAAAATCATCTAATGGTTTTTGATATAAACTAAGAGTAATTTTTAATCTATCAGCACCTGGAGCAGAAAAATTATTAAATCCTTGAGAATTGTCATTTAGAGTTTCATCTATATCTGCATTTATTATTTCCTCATTAACAAATAAACCAACTCTAGCTTCAGGAGTAGTAGAGTATTGACTAATTATAAGAGTTTCTTGACTTACCTTACAAAATTGTCCGTGAACAAAATATACACCTTCTTGAATTTGAAAAGATGATCCTGTTACTGCAGCACTACTTTCTACTGTACGACCAAATGGTGCTCCTGCAGCAATTGCAGTATTTCCTAATAATCCAGAAGTAATTATTTCAGAACATGTTAATTCTTCTCCATCAGAAAATACTTGAGTAGAATTGTTCGATGTATTAGATGCTAGGTAATTTATATAAAGAGTGGTTTGTCCTCTATCAGAATCTTCTGGAAATAAAACTTTATCTACAACAGCACTTACACCAGATCTTTGTCCTGTTATTTTTGTCCCTATTAATTGATCAATATATGCAGTTACAGGAATTCCTTGATAATTATTATTAATTTGAACACCATAATAAATTCTATTATATCCAATATTACCAGGTATTACTTTTGCACCTTCTTTAAAAAAATGTTGACCAAACTTTTCAATCTGGTTTTGCAATATGGATTGAAGAGCCGTTAATTCTCTAGCTTGGACAGGATATCCTGGCTTAAATAAAACCCGATAAAAATCATCTGATGGATTGTAATCATCAAAATATGGAGCTACATTTAAGTTGGTTTGCTGGGGCATGATTTTTTAGAACTGCAAAACTATTTTGATATCTTCTTTTTGATTTGTAGACCTAGTGATAGCTGGTCTATTATCAACAAAAATAATATTTCCTGAGTATTTTTTAACCTCTGGGTTAGCAATACCATCAGTAAAACTTTGTCCAAGATAATATGTTCTATTATTTAGAACTGTAGATAGACCCGTAAATCCAGTATCAATTTGTAATGTAGATCCTGAAGATGGGGCTATCTCAACATTTCCACCAGTGCCAGGAGATGCTGTAAATGCATTTAAATTAAATCCATATTGAGGATCTGTTAATGCTGTTCCCACAGTGTTAAATCCAGCAAGAGTTCTATCTTGAAAATATTTTAATACTCCAGTGGTTTGATCATAATTAACTATTCTTGCAACTGCAGTTGACCCAGTAGAAATTGTCTGAGTAACATATGAATCTGCAGTAAATGTGGCAGAACTATAACCAGTTCCAGTTAATCTTAAAGCACCTAAAGAACTTGCTTTGTCTGCAGTTAAAAGTGAAGTAGAATTATACTGTTGAGGATTGCATACAACGCCAACTCTTGCTATATCATTACCAGTTATAAAATCTGGATTTTCATTATCATTTTCAATTCTAGAATATAGAAGAACATTATATGCACCTAATTCTCTATAGATATTAAATCCATGTCCACCTTGTGGTGTAATAATAACATCAAATTCTGGTATAGTGGTTCCAGTAGGAACACTACCAGCTTCTAAATCAACACTTCCGTAAGTATATCCAGAACCCTGTTTAGAAACAACTATAGTATCAACCTGTTGATCATTAGTTGTTGTAATAGTACACTCTGCTCCAGATCCATCACCTTTAATAGGAACATTACGATATTCCGTACCTCCCACAGGACCAACACTTGCTCCTCTATTGGTAACTGTTACAATTTTAATAGAACCATCTACAGAATTATCTCTTACTGCTGCATTATCATTACTCGTTGACCAATCTGCAGGAACAGGCATATAGTCTGTAGAATCAAATCTTACAATATCACTTGGTTTGATTGTATAAAGATATTTCCATATATAACCGTCCCCACTACTACCAGCAGAACGAGGTTCTAAATCAGTAAAGGTCGGTTCATCTAATGAAGACCTACCATTAGGATTATCAGGGTTTGTACCATTTTGAAGACACTCATAAACTCTATAATCACTGTTTATAACATAATAAGTAGAATTATATAAATTAGTTGCACCAGAAACAGGAGCAGTATTAGTTCTACTATAATCTCCTCTATACATGTCATAGGTAGTACCTGATGACCATGTTCGTTTAGAAACAACTTGTTTTGCATCTTGAGAATTAATTTTCTTCAATGCTATCATACTATCCCAATAACCATTTTCTTCCGAAAAACTATCTTTGGGTGATGGGGGAGATGTATTCCAATCAGTTGCAATATCAGTAGGATTTGTTAATCCAACAAAAGAGTAATACGCATTTGCACTAGAACTTACTCCAGCAACAAAATTTTTTGCATTCAATATTCTAATCTGATCAGTTATTATGGCAGCCATTTGGACAGAGATTTTTCTTTATTTATTAATGATTAATCAAGGAGTTCTATAATCCTTATATTTAAGTGATTGAGATCTTCTTACTACCGTAGAAGTAGAGATTCCACCTGTTCCACCTAAAGTATATGCATTATAAGTATTACTCTCAGATCTAGAGGTTAAATTAATTTTACCCCAACTATATGATCCAAAGTAATTACCAGTTTGAATACCAGCACCACTGAAAGTAGGCCATTGCCCACTCCAAGTATTAAAGTTGGTTACTTTCACAAATACCCTATTAAGATGAGTTGTGCCTATTCCAACTCCTGTAGTTCCAACTCCTGTTGCAGCTTGAACTATTTCAAAATTGTTAACTTCATAAACGTTATTTAGGAACTGAGTTCCTACTCCAATAACAGCACCACCAGTATCAACAGAATTGATTGATGTAGTTGCACTACCAACTGTAGAATTATTAACTATAAAGAAGTCACCTGTAGATATTCCACTAATAGTAACTGCAGTTCCAGCAATACTAGAATCTCTTAGATCTGATGTTAGAGGAATATGTAAATCAAATATTAACTGATAATTAGTTGAACCAGCTCCTATTGTAGTAGTACCAAATCCAACAATAATACCAGAATCACCTTGATAGTAATCAACTTTATTTTCTTCTTCAGTTAATGTTGGAGGACTGATGAGAACCATTGGTGGATTTGATGATGTATATCCAGCACCAACACTTGTAATTGCAATACCTGTAATAGTACCAGCAGCACCAATTATTGGAGATCCAAAAGCAGTTGTAGATGTTGAACCAATTCCAACTTCAATACCACTTATGGAAGTAGTAGCAAAACTTACTGTAGCAGTGCTATAACCAACACCACCTGTAGAAATAGCAACAGAAGAAATTGTTCCTAGACCAGATACGATTGCAGTACCAGCAGCACCAATCCTATCTTCTTGAGAATCAAATTTAACTTTCTTCTGGAAAACAAAATCATCTGGAACTAATAAAGCAGGAATTTGATTAACTTCATCCTGTGGATCAAAATATGGTCTTGCATTTTCAACGTAAATAACAGTTGATCCAATTCCAACAGATTTGATAATAGGTGAATAAGGATTAATAACAGGTTCATAGATTTCTCTATCTTTACCTACACCTTTTTCATTGATAATCTTATCTTCTGTTTGTCTGCACCAATTAATTGGTCTTAATATTTCAGAATTTTTAGTATTTCCTGGACCAAAATAAGGTGGAGTAGTAACAAGATCAACAGAATCAACACTAATCGGAACTCTAGCAGTTTCTTGCATCCAACTATCTTGAGTTTGTAAACGTCCGATAGTTAAATCATCACCTGGTTTTACAGTTTCTATAACTTTTCTTTCAACAACATCTACAGATCCTGTTCCTTTATAGAAAATAATTTCAATCGTATCACCAATCTTAGGTGATTCTGTAAATGTTATTACACTTCCACCCCCAAATTTATATCCTTTACCAGGAACTTGAGGAATATTATTAACAAAAACTAATAAGACATCTTCGACATTAATCTTAGATCCTTTCTTAGCATTAATAGAAATAGAATCGTTATTAACTGTTAATGGGAAATCAATTCTACTTCCATCAATATACCTCTCCACGTTATCAAGAACTTGGAGCATACCAACAGACCAACCAGTAAATTCATCACTAAAGACTTTTTCAATATCAATTTGAAATTCTCTAAATGTCTTACTTGGATCAGTTGGAATACCAGCAATTCCACCAATAGGAACAGTTAATTTTTCACCATTACCATAACCACTACCAGTATTTTGAATAGTAAATTTAACTACACTAGAACCTTGTCCAACAGCAATATCAATAGTAGCTCCAGTTCCAATACCACTAGATGTATCACTATAAGTCAAACCAATACCACTATATGATAATGGATCATCAAATACTACCTTATTATATCCATTTACATATCCACCTCTAGCATAGATATGATTTCTAGTAGATATTCCCGTTTGAGTTTCAAATGTCTTACTATCAATAACTCTTGAAACTTCACTTCCATTTGCTGCAACATCTTCCTTACTTGCAGAATTGTTATTTAATCTAGGAGCTATAATTGCAGACTGAACTGATCCCAATCCAACATAGAAAGTAGGAACAGTAGAAACACCAACATTAACTTCAAATGTAGTAGTTCCTACACCAACAGCAGTAACTTGTGCTCCTGTATAATAAGCATCTGGTTTTCTAGGATATCTATGCACAGATGCGTAATTATCTCTTGAACATCTAAAGGATAAAGATTCAGTTTTTATACCAATACTTTGTCCTGTGCGTAGACTATGACCTGCACCAATACTTACTGTTAGTATTCCAGAATTAGCACTATATGAAGCAGTAGATATGCTATAAAGAGCAGTCTTGGATGTACCTACATTAAGAGTGATAGTATCATCTGTTTTTGAATCAATATTAATAGAAGTACTAAATCCTGGATCAGTATATCTTGGATAAGGATGGATTGTTGCATAATCATCAAATTCACATCTAAATCTCAAACTATCTTGCTTCAATCTTACACTAGTATCTGCAGATAATCCATGACTAGCAATAGAAAGAACTAAAGCTCCTGTATCAGGATTGTAACTAGCATCACTAACATTATGAGTTACGGTTGCAGAAGTTCCAACATAAACAGTAATTGTGTTAGTTGTATAATCTGTAATTGCAGTAGTAATTCCTGCAATAGGATCTGTTGAACGAGGATAAGGATGGTTTGAAGTATGACTATCCATCGAACAAGTAAATACGATACCTCCTGTAGCAATTCCAATAGTATCACTATCAGAAAGACCATGTGAAGGAATAGTAAGAACTAAGTTTCCAGTTCCAGCATTATATGTTGCACCAGTAGCAGTTGTTGTTCCAATACCTGTTACACTTATACTTCCAATACCAGAACTTACAAATGTATGATTATAATCACCACCACTAATAACAGCAGCAGGGTCTGAACCAATATATCTGTGAGCATAAGAACCACCAGCAACTATAGCACCAGAAGTAGCAGATACAAATTGATGAGTAAAATTATCACTATTAGCAGCATATCCTACATCAATTGCTATGTCTCCATCATTATGGGTAAGTCCATTAGGAACTGCACTAACAAAACTATGAATTCCAGTATAAGTTGAAGGTGCTACAGGAAGAACATTAACTCTGAATGTATTTGTAGTTACATTAGAAACTACTATCCATTGACTAGCAATCGTATCTGATTTTCTAGGGTATGGATGTGAAGTAGCATAATTATCCTTATCACAAGTGAATATTAAAGAGTTGGGTTCAAACTTAACTTTATCACCATTAGAGATGCCATGACTAGCTGAAGTGACTGTCATGATACCAGTGTTAGGGCTATAAACTGCACCTGTTATAGTTTTCTTAGCACCATCCTTAGTAATCTTAACCGCAGTATGATATGCAGGATCTTGTCCTCTTGGATAATAATGAGTGGATGCTCCATTATCCAATCCACAAGTAAATGCCAATCCAGTAAAGATAACAACACTCTTCTGACCACTAGTTGACAATCCATGTCCAACAGCAGTCGTAACTGTCATAATACCAGAGATATTATCATAGACTGCAGTATGAATACCAATTCTAGGTGAGTAGTCACAAGTAAATGCAATACCAGAAAGTGTTACTTCATCACCTGAAGATAATCCATGATCAGTTTGTGTGGTAATCGTAGATATACCAGTTACAGAACTATATCCAACATTTGCTACTCTTCTAGTAGAATAGAATATATGATCTGCATTAGTAACAGCAATTCCTGTAATATTTCCAGTTGTAATTTGTGCTGTTCCTATTCCAATTATATTTGTGCCATCACGACTTAGAGTTTGTATACCAACATTGACTGTTTGAATACCTACTCTATAACCAGAACCAGTATTACCAATACTAATAGACTTAATAGTGCCACCAGCAGCAACAGTAACAGTTCCACCTGCTGCTACTAAAGGTTGATAACCAAATCCCTCTGTAGATCCAACAGAGACGATTATTCCACCTTTAGGTAGATTTCCTACATTTACATCAGAAGTTGAACTTCCAGTTCCTGTAAAGGAAATTGTTGTAATTCCAACAGTAGAATCTTCTACTATCGTATATTCATTAGTAACACCAGAAGTTTGGAAAACATCATTGATAAGAATAATGGCATTATCAGTAGTAAGTCCTGATACATTAGATCCACCAGATTTTAATACAAAATCAGAATTTTGACCGTTAAATTGAGAAGATAAACTATCAAAAACATAGTTTCTATAGTATGGTTCATTTGCTGTGTCTATAACACCAGAACGCATAAACGTTCTTCCTTCAAAACTAGATCCAGTAGCAATTCCTACCCAATCCCTTGAGTCTGGTGGATTTGTAGCAGTGCTTAAAGGAACATTACCATATGGTGCTTCTACAAAGTTTAATGTGTTATCAACAATATTATAATTACCATCTACCTTGGTGATTAAAGTTCCTGTGCCATATCCTGCTAAAGAAGTTCCTGCCCAAGGTCTTCTAACTCTAATTTTATTATCACTTCCACCTACACCAATAGAATCAAGTCTAATTATTTCACTACCTATCTTAATCAAATCTCCACCATAAAATGAAGTAATACCTGCAAACTCTATAACATCACTAGTAGTGAATACTTGATCTGATAAATGAGAAGTTATAGAGGTTGATACGATAGGAGATTGGATAATATTATCTAAAGTAATAAATGCCTTTTTATTCTGATTAACAGCATTAAAACAATGAGAAGTTCCAATACCTACACTTGTAATGTCAACCACCTCTGGGACGGTCTGAAGTGCCTTAGAGACACTCTCTGCAAGTTTAATGGTTTCATCATCAATCTTAACTGCATATACTGTACTTGGTAATAAAGTAGTTGTACCAATTCCAGCAAATCCATTAGTACTAGCAATTCCAATTGCCATTGTATAACCAGTACCAGGATTGGTATAAACAAGTTCTTCACCAGTAACAAAGAAATGATTTGGAAGATTGATAGTATTATTGGTACTATCAACTATAGAAGAATTACTACCATCAAATGGTTTTCTAAAAATTGGATCAGTTTCATGTGATAATCCAAATGCTCTCTTAATAGAACTCTGAGTTCCAGTATATTCACCAAAACCACTTTCTATAGATCCATTGTTAAATTCAATTATATCTTTAGTATCATCTTGAATTCTCAATGCATTCATATACACATTGACTTGTGCAGTAATACTTGCTACAGGTTTAAAAAGTAATGAAACAGTTCCTGCAGAAGATACTTTTGTTCCAAAAGTTCCAAGTCCACTTACAGAAACATTAGAAGCAACGTTACCAAATTCTATATCATATGTTTCTGTAGAACCACCTGATTCATAATCAGTAAGAACTGCAAATTCAAACATTTCATAAGATTGATTAGTTGCATCAGTAACCTGAACTACTCCATAAGCAGATTCATAGTCAGAAGGATAATCACAAATAGTTGTGATACCAGGAGAAGAAGAAGATGCAATTTCAGTTGTTCTAGATTCTAATCTTGCATGTTTAAGATCAACGGTTGCAATACCTGTGTAAGCAGAATCTGCTATACCAACAAGAATAGTATTAATAACTCCAGTTGTTCCTATGCCAACATTAGAATTAGCAATAAAATCAACCTTTAATTCGGTTCCATCAATATATCCTCTATAAGTTCCTAAACCATTAATAGAATCTGGATCATTGACAGTAGTTAATCTACCATACTCCATTAATTCAACTTCATCACCATTATGGATGATATTTAATTGATTATATTCATGTTCATTACCACTAATATCAGGATTAATATTAATGATTACTTTAGCAGATCTAAAGGTACTTGCAATACCAACAATAGTTGTGGTTCCTGTTCCTGTTCCAATTGTAACACTTTCAGAATCAACCAAAGATCTGCCAATAACAGTGCTGCCAGTGCTTAATAAATTATCATCAAGATTATATGATATAGCAGCAACCCAGTAATCATTTACGGAATATTTTTCAGGATAGAAGTTTAATTGACCATCACTACCAGAAATAGCAAAATCAAAAGTTCCCTGTTCATAAACAGTATCAACTCTTCCATATTGATTAATATATCCAAAACTATTATCATGAATAATATCCACAATCATTAATTGTCTTTGACCACTAAATCTCTTATCTCTTACATAAGTAAAGTACTTTACTGCTCTCCTATCTGCTAAAGCCCATGTACCAACAGTACTAAATCTAGTTGCTCTAGGATTACTGTTAAATGTTCCACTAAAGTCATCTATAGAAACTACCCTATTACCAACAGATTCACTATAATCTTTTAAAATTCTACTTGAAAAAGTTATTTCATTGGAAACAGCATCATCACCACTAATATTCAAAGCATTTTCAGATGCTAAATCAAAATCATATACACAATTTAAATTACCAAAACCAAAAAGATCATTTACTACAGAAACGTCACTTAATTCTGTAGATAATCCAACTCTAACAGAAGCAGTAGACTCTAATTGATAATCCGAAAACTTCTTAAATCCTAAAGTGTGATTTAAAGGAGAAACATCATCATTCCATGTTTCATAATCAACTCTAGAACTTATAGAATAAGAAAGATTTTGATAGTAATAACTATCTTGAACTCTTTGCAAATTGGTATTAAGGAATCCAGAATCAGTTTCCCACCCCTTTTCAACTCTTGATGTTGCATTTAATTTAATATAAGAATCAAAAGTTCTTATAGAAGAAGCAAGTCCTTGAGTACCAGAACTCATTCCCTTTAAAACATCACCAACTATAAATCCATCAGTATTAGTAACTCTTAAGATACCAGTATTTGGGTTCCAATTTTGAAGAGTTCCACGAGTACTACTAATAGATCCCGTAACTGTTTCACCAATAGCAAAATCATTAGGTTTCAATCTAACATCAAATGTAGGCATAAACTTTTGGGGAACAATTCTTCCAAAAGAATTAATAAAATCATATGATCCTGCTGAGATGCCAGGAGCTAAACCCACAAAATAATCAGAAAGATTATAAGTAATAGTTCCAATACCACCAAAGTTTTCATCAATTGCTGTTATTGTAAAGAGTTTATAATCATATGCTGAAGAATTATATCCTCGTGCAGTTGTTCCTATACCAACACCAACACCCTCTATGAATACTTTATCCCCAACAGCAATCGGGAAAGTATCGGCAGTACTAAATCCAACAGATAACTGTACTGTTACATCATAATTTTCTGTATTAAATCCAACAGTGTTAATCCCAATACCATTACTATTTTTATCAGTAATAATGGTAGGAGGAGCATCACTCATACCTTTAGTATTTTTAAGAATTTCTATCTTTGGATTTCCTAATGTATATTTGAGATCCGCATCTAAAACTGGTTTTTCAGTTTTTCCATCAAGAATGATTAAATCTGGTGCAGAGATATACCCTCTTCCAAAAGAAGTTATTCCAATAGATTCAATGGACATCAAAGATTCTATTTCTATAATCTGAGGTAAAGCTCCATCTGGTTTTACTGTACTATCTGATGCAAAATCATATCCAATATCTTTAATTTTTACAGTTTTGATTTTTCCAATTGAAGTACTTTGAGGATCAAGAATTGCACCAGAACCAACTTTACTATTAATTGTAGAAATACCAGGAAGACTATAATAATTTGTACCAGGATTTAATAATTCTAAATCCGCAATAGATCCATATGCAGTTGGACTATCGGTTTCATATGTTATAAAGGAAGTACTATCATATGATGATATTTCTGGTTTCTTAGGTAATGTGAAATTAAATTGATTTGTAGAAGCTATGGTAATTTTTTGTCTTCCACTATAATCACTATTAGTAACTTGAATCTCATTTCCACTCAAAACCTCAGTATCTACAGATATTTCCTTTTTAACAAGAGGTAAATTACTTTCAAAAATAGGATCTAAACTGTAATAAAGTTTTTCTGGAATATCACTAGTAACCGATAATGTTACTTTAGCGTCAGTGGATACACCTATAGTTCCATTCCTTGTAATATTAAATGTAGTAGATTCTGGAGAAGTCTCCCATTGTTTTGTCAGATTCTCATCACTATAAAAATTTAAATTAAATGCAGAATAAGCTGTAGATTGTACAACATATCCTAACGAAGAATCAGAAAGATCAAATTCGACTTTAGAATCTCTATATACTTTTATTTCTGGATTTATTGGATTAATTGTTCCATCAGAAGTACTTGTAAGTCCAACAACATCTGGTTTAGGTTCATTAGCATCATATTCAGTTTTAGTTAATTTAAATGTATTAGAATCAATTCTTACAATATAATAAATTCCATCATTCTCTAATCCTCCTACAGCAGTAGTAGCAGTGTGTATAATTTTATCACCAGTCTCATATCCATGATCATTGATTGTAATTGCATTAGTAGTAGTATTAACACCTGAAGAAACAAATGCTTTAGGATCAATTATAACTCTTCTATTATAATCATTATACTTAACACCTACTTGAGTTGTAATTCCAGAAATTACACTCATATAGACATCTTCATAATTTAATAAACCATGAGTTTCTCCAGTTGAAACTGTAGCAATAGTTCTATTAATTTCTCCAGTAATTACTTCATAATTAGTTTTAAAGCTATGGAAAACACCAGTTCCTATTCCAGAGAAGAATACTGTTGTACTACCCCTCTGTGTACTTGCAATACCTACAAAAGTACCTGTACTACCTAAACCAACCTTAACAGTGGATATACCTATTAAGTCTTCAGTAATGGCAGCAGCAAAAACTGTTTCGCCATTAGTTAATGTATTAATACCTGTATAAACAGCATCTGCACCATCCCATCTAATATTAAGACCTTCTCCAACATTAGGAGAATATGTTAATTTATCACCAGTCTTTAATCCATGATCTGGAATATAAATTGCTTTAGTCTGAATAAACAATTGAGTTAATCCAATTCCAGGATTACTAAATGTAATTGTAGTTCCGATACCAACTCCAGATCTTGTTCCTAGTCCAACTGAATCAACTGGATTGAAATAAATCTGTTTATTTACTCTATATTCATAATCAGAAGTAAATCCAGAATTAACAGTAAGTGTTCTTGGTTTTTCAAGAACTTCTGAAGTTATAGTATGCGAAACTCCTGTAACTCCATTAACAGCCCTAAGAACTCTTATTCTTGAAAGTAGAGGTTCTACGTTTAATACTTTTATAGTTTCTGTTCCAATACCAAGAAGATCGTTAGAATCTAGTGATGATAAATCTCCACGGACATTAATATGAGTTACTATACCTGTAACACCATCGGTTCCAATTGCAACTGCAGTAGTTCCTAATCCAGTTACATTAAGTTTGGTTGAAGTAATTCCAGCATTATAAACTCCCCCTATTTCTGAAGAAGTTGTGGACAAACCACTAACAGTAATAATATCTTGATTAACCCAATTATGAGGTTCTGTAGAAACGATTTCATAAATTCCTTTTTGATTAGAAGGATAAATTTCTACATTTGTAATAGTGCTAGTAGCAGCACTAACACTACTTACAGATTTACCAAGAATTCTTGAAACTCTAGCAGATGCATCCCTTCCTTTAGTATCTGTATTATCAAAAATGAGTTTATCACTAATTTGATAATTTTTACCACCTGTTTCGATTCCAACAGTTTCTACAACACCTGGTTTAACCCCTACAATCTCTATAGATTGCTTTAATTCATTTGGTAATGGAAGATAGGGATAAGATGCAGTATCATCGTAAATTAAATTATAAGGAGTTGTATTCCTACACCATTTAGTATTTTGTAATGGATAATCATCTTGGTTAGATGAATTTAAGAAATTAAAACTATTGGGGGTAGAATAATAATTCTTACCAATCAAATAAGGGTATACTGGTAATTTGTAAGTGTTAAATTGTCCTCCTTGTTCCGAACCAGAATCATCAATTGTAGTAAAGTAAGCATAAGTACCACTTGGGAATTGTGGAGTTACACAAAATCTTCCATTATTTTCATCTAAGACAGTTTCATCACCTACTGCTTTATATGTAAAATCATCAGTAAAAAATCCTGCAGGAAAAACACTTAAAGGTGGTCTATTTTCTTTAATCGAAGCTTCTTGAATATACCCAGATTTCATCTGAGTTACTGTACCACCAGATTTTTTAACATATCCATATGGACCATAAATTGGATTTCCATCATATGCCCAACCAATAATAGGGGAATGATTGTTTGATGGAACTTCTTGTCCATTAACTTTTCTTAAATCTGGTTCACCATATAAAGAGTTACCTTCTTGATTGGTAGAATAAACAGTTTGTCTTAATTTTCTAGGAGCATATAAATGATTATATTGTAATCCAAAATGAGCATCATTTATAAATCCATCATCATCAGGAATTTGTTGTGTTTGATAATACCTTTCAAATAAGTTAAGACTCCATTCTTGAATATTTGCACGAGTTTTAACATCTAATCCAGAATTAACTACATCAATCGTTGTATTATCTTGAGTATATCCTGCTCCTTTATGAATTACGTTAACACCTTCTAAGACATAATTGATAGTAGTTCCTATCCCAACAGAGGAAGAATTTCCATTAAGATCATGTATTTTTAAAATAGGTGTTAATACAGCACCTACACCATCCCCATTAATTGATAAATTTGGAGGTGAATTATAATCAGAACCTTTATTTTCTACAACAACTTCAATAATTTTTCCATCACTAATAATGGGTGTTAATTGTGCATTAGATCCAGATAATAACGTAACTTCTGGTTCTCTAATGAAATTAATAATTTCAGATGCTCCATATCCAACTCCATTATTTGATAAATGAACTGATGTTATTTCACCTCTAATTATTGGTTGAACTTTAAGTTCAAAAGTATCAGACCCTACAGAAGAAATACCAACATCACTAAGAATACTAACACTAATATCTTGATAGTTAAAAAGATGAGTTCCTACACCAATATTAGTAAGAGGTCTATATTGTTTTGTTTTATAATAAAAATCACTAGCAGTTGTTCCTACTCCAACACTTGATAGATAGAAACTATCATTATCTTTCTTAGTAATATAAAAATCAGTGTCAGTTGTAAGACCTGCTATTGGTGTTCCATCAGAAGTATACTTGACAATTTCTCCAGATTGATAATCATGATTTTTAATATTAATACAATTTAAAGCTGTGTTTATACCTGAAGGAGATGCTGTTCTCTTTTTATTCTGATATCCACTTCCACTAGAAATTACATTAAGTGATTCAACTATTGATTTTTTATTTAAAGATTTTATATGATGTCTTCCTACTCCTTTAGAAGTTAATGTAATCGTATTAATTCCTGCAAGAACACCTGCTTCATTTTTATGAAGTCTTATAGTAGTTCCACCAGTTCCAACGACAGCAGCAAAATAAGTTGAATTAGTAGATAAACCACCTATAACTTGCTGATTATCAGTAACATATAAAACTTCTTCTGCGTTTTCAAACTTATGATAAGTAGTAAATCCAATAGTAGAAGATAAACTACCTGTTGTACCCAAACCTACTCTAGGAGAATCTGATTCAAAAGAAACAGAATGCTCAATAGATTGCATATTAACAGAAACACGAGCACCTGATCCATTACCACCACTTATTTTTAATGTTGGTGGTGTTTTATAATCAAATCCAGAATCAATAATTCTCATCTCTCTTAGAGATCCAGATACTGCAGCATATCCAGTAGCTCCTACCCCAACAGAATCTTTAATATGTAAAAATGGTGGATTAATTACATCATAATCTCTCCCCCCTGAAAGAACATCTATACCCTTAAGTTCTCCATAATGAACTTGATCAAATGATTTATAATTTAAAATCTCTACACCATTTACCAATATACCAGTATTTCCAGGAGTAGTTTCATATACAGTTCCACTATTTTCAGGAGGACAGATTTCCCTTAATATTTTTTGGGATTTTAAAGTTTTATTATTAAATTTAAATGGAGATAATTTATTATCAGTTACAATACCACTTCTTGAACCATCCTCATCAATATTAACAAATTTTTCTGTATAAAGATCAGATCCACTCTTAGAAAATTTTAATGTTGTATTATCAACTCTTTTTACAAAATAAAGACCCTCATCCATTAAGGATGATTTAACAACAAAATTGTCTATAGAAGTGCCACTTGTAGGATCTATATAAGCATCATTAACTATTTGTGGTGTATAATAAACTGCATCACCAGTATAAAGACCATGATCAAAAATAGGAACTCCAGAAGGAGTCGTAGTTGAGTTAGTTACGACCTTATACTCATCCCCACTAAAACTTCCACTAAAAACAATTTTACCATCATTAACACCTAATGATTGAGAACCATATGTAGGAAGAGATGGAGATGCTATTAATAATTTTTTACCTTTAGATTTAGAACCAGTGGTAATGGTGGCATGAGGTTTATCTGTATGAACCTCTCCAACCATCCTAGCACCTGTTTTAGGGTGAAAATGTTCAGGACCAGAATAGGGTCTACCACCAACAAAATCTAATGGTGCAGTATAAACATTTTGTATATTTGTAGCATACGTAGATGCCTCTGGGAAATTAATCGCATTAGTCTTTAATATTTGTCTTTCTATCGTATATGTTAAATCTGGATTAATTACACCCTGTCCTTTAATAATAAAAGATTTAGAGGAAGTTAATTGTGTTATATCAGATACTGGTAAATTTCTACCATCACTACCCGATAGTATAGCAACGGATTTATCACCTACTTTAAAATCATGATCAGTTTTTAATACAATTTCATAAGTTGAATCCGAAGCATCCTTAAGAGAAATACTATCAACTTGATATACAGCTGCAATATTATAAAACCATTCTTTAAACTTAAATCCAGTATCTCCAATTCCTAAAGTTTTGATTTTTATAATATCTCCTGTATCAAAAAGAGAACTATCATCCTCATACTCAACACTATCAATAACTGATGTTATTCTTACCTTAATAGTTTCGTCTTGATCAAGAACTGATTTTCCATATGAGAACGTATTAATACCAATAGTTTGACCACTTAGAATAGTTCTACCAATTCCACTAAGTCCAAAAAACTGAGTTAAATTCTTAGATGTATATGAACTGATACCTACAGTTTTATCAATATATGTAAAATGTAATTCTCCAGTAGTTCCAAACCCAACAGTTGAATCAACATCAATAACAGTACTACCTGCACCCACCTCTCCAATTACTCTTGTTCTAGGAGGAGTAATAAAAGTTCCATATGTAGCACCCTCTACTCTAGAATCTTTATTATATCCTGCATCTATACTTAATTTGTAAAAAGTTGTACCAGCACTAACATTAATTTCTTCAACCTGTGTTATAGGAGCATATGCTTTTTCTATACTATAACCTTCATAAGAATCTTGATATAAAGTTGATAATTCAAGATTTTTTGGATTACCAACAATTGCTTCTACAACAAAATCTTTTGTAATTTTATAATTTGCATTAGATGGTGTAAAAAGAAACTGAGAAGGTCTTATAATTTTTACATTCTCATTATATAAAGATTTAAATATAATTTCAAAACCCCTATCTGTTCCCTTACTTAAATAGAAATCTTTTGATTGTTTTATAAAAATATTTTGATCTAATTTAGATGATAGATCCTTTCCTTCAATTCCTGGAATAAGTTGATGTTTAGTTTTAAGTAAAAACTCTTTAAGAAAAAGAGAACTTAAATTTTGAATAGAATCTCCCTTATCATGCTCTTCTGCACTGGTTGTTTCAAAAACTAATTCTTCAGGATTGGTTGGACTTTTATATGAACTAACTCCAGCAAACCCTCTAACACAACCCGTAAATGCAAAAGTGGTTATTCCAGTATATGTAATAATTTCATCATTTATTTTTATTAATCCATAAGAATCAGGAAACCCAAGAGTTCCTGTTGGATTATTTTTCATATCAACTTCAATTGTTTCACTATTAATACCTACTGAAACACCCAATCCAACATATTCAGTAAGACCAACTTGATTGTCAATTTTTGTATAACTATCAATATTTTGAACCAAATCTATTGGTCCACCTTGATACTCCTGTCCTTGATAATACGACTTTAAAAAATCAACAACTAATGGATATTCCTCTATAACATACTGAGGTAGTTGATTTTGAACTATGTTGTTAAACTGAATTTTTTTTGTAGACATTTTATATGTTATTCTATCTTAGTTGGTTGAAGAACTTATCATGCTTAATATTTATTAGTATCCTCCACCGCCACCTGATCCACCTGATCCACCAGATCCACCAGATCCACCAGATCCACCAGATCCACCAGTAGGAGTAAATGAAGTTAAAGGTGCTCTAGTAGCTGTTGTTGAATTACCTCCACTATTACGACCTCCAGCACGGACTAAATTGCCATTAGCATAACTTGATGAGGTAATAAAGTTAGAACCAGAAGGATCCAATCCAGAAGCAATTTCATCAACAATCGGATCAAATATGCTGTTACTAATATCTAGTTGCAAATAAAGATCCTGTAATCCGATAACATCATTAGAAGCAGGACATGCTGAAATTTCAATAACTGTTTGCCCATCTTTAATCATTCCAGATTGAATATTAACAGGATTAAGAGTAACTACTCCACTCTTATAATCAATCGTTCCAACATTTCTTTTAAGAATAGTAGGAGATTGTGAATCTATCGAAGGAACTGAGAATAAAAATAAAGATCCATTTATTCTATTAGTATTAGGTATGTCTGCTATATAAACGTCAGACATTATTCCTGCTATTCTAAAAGCAGTTGATTTGATATTATATCCACTCATTTTCTTAATATGAATTTCATTACCAAAACCAATTGAATATTCGGCAAAAGAGTTTAATACAGCTCTTATATCTCTCCTCATATTAATTGTTGTAATATTAGATGTTATTGCTTCATTACTTTGATCAATAATATTCAAATATTTACTATACTTGAATCTAGCACCATACTTATTCATTTCTGAGGATTCAGCATACTTATTAGAATTATTTACAACAAGATCAGAAACAGATGCTGGAGATTTTGCAAGACTAGTGTTATAATATATTTTTGAATTAATTTCAAGATAAAGATACTTCAAATCTAGGATTTCGGGTACTATTCCTGCTACAGCATATTTCTTCAATTTTAATTTTATTTGCTCTTTAACTAAATTTGGAAGAAAATCACCATTTTTAGGTTTTATACTAATAAAAACTTTTCCATACTGAGGTGGTATAAGATCTTCACCTCCAAAAACAGAAATTGAGTCTGTTTCGGGATAAATTTTACCAGGAATTAAGGATTCGTAATCATTTGCAGTAATTGCTCTGTTTTGGGATGCATAAATTCTAGGAGCAAACTTTCTAATCGATTCTACAGATTCAATTGTCTCCCCACCCCCTGCAATTATACCTGTTGTCAACAAAGAAATACCAGTTGTTACATTATAGGTAGAACCACTACGTGTAAATTGAAGTCTTCCTGAAAAATTGAAGGAACTTACACCATTTGCAGCATCACCATGAGAAGTGATGTAATTAATTGTAATAAAATTACCATCTTCAAGTGCTTTTCCAAAAATCCCATCTCCAAAAAATATTTCATATCTTTCATCTTCAATTTCTTGCAAAAAATAAACTTTTGAGTCAGATTTTACATCAAAAAGACTATCTTGTGAATTATATTTTGTTTGTGTTGCAGAAGCTTGTGTTGGATTTACTGTAACTGAAATTAAATCAGTATCAACACCAGCATTTGGTAAAATAAATTTTTGATTCGGAATCCTTGCAGAATATGTGTAAGTTTGAGTCAATAAAGTCCCTTCATATACCTCAACATCATTAAATGTTGCTATTCCATTTCTTATAGGAACTGTTATATCATTTAAAATTGAGAAAACAAAAGATGATCCAGCAAAAGTTGATGCTGAAGATGCGACTGGACCTTTTTTAAGAGTTAGAGTAGCAGGTGAAGGGTTAACATCACTCGTATCTACAAAGAAAGATACTGTTGATCTTGCTGCTTGCCTTGGACGTGGTACATAACCTATATTTCTTGCTAATGAAACTATATTTTTTCTTAAAGTTGCAGTATCAATGAACACCTCATTGGTGATCATGTTAGCATTATATGATGTAATGTACGTATTGTATGCCAGAACATCTAAAATCGTCGAAAGGTTAGACCCCTCGAAGTCATAATCAGTAAAATTCGAGTTAGATTTTAAATATTCTTGTAATGTTTCTTTAACTTGGTCAAAATCCAAGTTAGAAAAGTTAGCTAATGGCATTTTTATCTACTAGACTGCAAAACAAACTGTAATTCTTGTGTCGGAATCTCTGTTCCAACTATATTATATCTAATAATTACATCAAAATTATTAAGATCATAGATAGGAAAGGCTTTTACACTATCCAATTCAACTCTTGGTTCATTAATATCGATAGATTCACGAATTTCATCCTCAATTAAAGTAGCATTTATATCATCTATATTTTCAAATAGAGATTCTGTAATCTTTGAACCGAAAGATTCGTTAAAAAACTTTTCTCCAGGTCTTGTAAAGACAATATTTCGTATAGAACGAGCAATTGCATTCTCATTTTTAATCGCAATGAGATCATCATTCAGTGGATTAGACTGAAATGTCATACTAATGTCTTTAAAAGCTTGACTAACTCGTTCTATTGGCACACTAATGCAGCAATTATCTTTTATTTATTAAGGATTGCAAACGATTATTTCAAATAATCATCATTTGGTCGTCATAATCAAGTTCATCCTCTTCAAAATCACCAAATATTTCACTTTGTACTAAATCATCACGTTTTTTAGGAGTAAGACGGTCATGAGAAACCTCTCTTAACATCTTCTTTTTGGAGTCTTCCATAATTTTAGTATGTTTTTACTATTTAACATCATTTAATAGAGGTGCTTTACTACATCTTGGTTGTTTTTGACATTCTCTACAATGGGGTAACGATATTACAACTCCATCTTTTTTTAAAACTCCATTATCATTTTCATAATATCCATCAATTCCCTGTCCCCATTCAAATTCTGGTGTTTTAGACCATTCATCCCAAGATTCTACTTGCTCTCTTGGTATTGGAGGTTGCATTTTTTCATACCAAAACCATTTTATTGAAGGTATAGTTGGATGATTACCTGTCCCTATAAAGCTATCACACTTTCTAGCATCAATCCAATCTTCATGTATAGCTCCTACAGGACAATTTTTTATACAATCAGTGCATCCATCACATAAATCTAAAAGTTCTTTATTAGTAGGTTTTAATTTTTCATAGTTTATAATAGAAGGAGCGAACATATAAGCACATAGTTTGCATTGAAATCCAAATTTTCTATTATACACTAAAGAATTTTTAGCTCTATACCCAAATCCAGACAACAAAGAAGCTTCTTTAAAGTTTAAATAAGTTTGAATAAACGTATCAGATAAAAAATTTTTACTTAGAATATTTAAAGAGTCTTCATAAATGCTGTAGTCATTAGATTCTTCACTATATTTTGCTAAAACTATACCATTATAAGTGTTATTATGAAGGTGGTTAGTAATATCATATCCTGTAAAATGCATTTTTGTTTTAATAGGAGAATGACCCGCTCTATTAAAACCTTCTTCTGATAGATATGCAACATCCCATACAGAAGAATTGAATAATTTTACTATATCTACAAATTCAATTTGAATCATTAGACATAAGACTCTTCATCTTCCACAATTTCTCGCAATATGTGATTATGCCATCCAGTGATGATATATTTAGTTTGAGTTTTACTAGTAATTCCTCGATGAGGATGTGTCCAAAAAGCAGGCCAAATTAGGATATCTCCAGTTCTAGGCTGGAATAGTTTATTTTGAGATGGAAATTCCGTATACCCACCCTCTGTTACATCATTCAAATATATCATCCATGTTAACGTTCTACAAGATGTTGGAGATAATTTATTATTTACTATTATTGGACCATAATTTTCACAATGCAACTGAAAAAATCCTTCATTTGGATAATATCTTTGTATTTTATATTGATTATCAAGTTTCCAACGAAAAATTGTATTGATAAAAGGGTATTCTTTCTTATAATCCCCTACAGCACTTTCTAACTCATCCATAAAAAGGTAGTTATATGCGTTATCATCCGTAGATTTTCCTGTATCTATATAAATTTCAGAACATTTTTTCTTACTTTCATCTATAGTCTTTACAGCACCAAGAGCTCCTTTCTGTATAGTCTTATCTTGTTCAAAAATACTTATAATTTTATCACACTTTTCCTTACTAAGTGCATTTTTCTTTCTAAAAATAAAATCTTTCATAATTTCTTAAAAAAATAGAGGAGATTTCTCTCCTCTTTACTTCTTTTTACCCTTTTTCTTCGGTCCTTTATACTGTTTAGACCTTTTATCTAACACAGTTTTACCGTTTTTATGAATCCAAGGGTTTTTCATCTATCTTCCTTGTCCTCTGTACTTCTTTTTTGCTTTATTGCGAGAAGTTGCGGATAGGAGTGTGTTTGCCGAACGTCCTTGACGAGTTTTTTTGGGCATCGAGACGAGTTGAACGGTTCCCCATGCCCCTTGAGTTGCTTTTGCCATTAAATAACCCTCATCTTTTCATGACCTACACGTATGCGAGGGTCGCACCATGTCTCAATACCTGATTCTTTAGCATCTAGGCAGAACGACACGTCCTCACCACACATATCCTGTACTCCACCAGATTCAAAGACTTGCATCTTAGGAGCAAACCAAGGATATTCCATATTCTCAAACACACCCTTCTTAATTAATACCCAACCGAAACCAGTATAATCAACTGTGAAAGGTTTGTTTCTTTTACCCATTGACTCAACAGTCTCATGATTCATAACTCCACCATTCTTACGGAAGTCATCCTCTTCTAACCAGTGAGCAACTGAGGTAGTATGTCCATCTTCTGTAGAATACCAGCCTGCTGCGATCTGTCTTTCGTCACCTTCCGCAGGAACTGCTAGATCGCAGAGTTGCCAGAACTTCTCAGCAGTAAACACAATATCATTATCAATCCATAACTGATAATCATATTCTAATTTACCATCCCAAGGTATTTGATTAGGTCCACGTAGAACATTTGCACCAAGACACTTACATCTTGCAAAGTTCACCATAGATGAATAATCTTGTGATATTTGTATACTCATTCCAGACTGCACCATATCAAAGCACAGTTGTACAAAATTCTTTAAAAAGGTATAAGAACATGTTCTGCCAGGTAGACAGAATACAATTGTCTTACCCTTCATTCTTGCTTTAATAGCAGGAATGTCCCAACTAGGTGCTTCCTTAGTTGGTGCTTTGGCCTTAACAGTAAATCCTTTTGCCATAACTTGTAATTACTTCATTTCAATTATAATGCAATTCTATGTATATGTCAATATACAAGGCTTATATTAAAGGAAATAGAAATACGTGGAATATCTAATTTATGAGGTTGAACATTATGTACTAAATCTGCAGGAAATATTATCATATCACCTGCCTTACAATCAATTGCAATTGTATTATCTAATGAAAGTTTCTCATTTTTCCAACATTTATTTAAAACAAATCTATCATGAGAAAAAGGACTCTCAAATTCCGTTGTTTGATTATTATCAGTAATAAACCAAATACCAGCAAGATCTGATCTTGGATGAGTATGAGACATATTAAAATCACCTTTCTTCTGAACATTAACCCACCAATTATCAAATCTAAAAGGAGGTAAGTTTATAAGAGTGTCATGAAAATATTTGTAATATGGAAAAGCATCCCAGTCAGTACTTGGTGGACTATGATAACCTTTTATATTAGAATTAGTGACAGACTGATTAAGTCTTTGCATTTCTAAACACCATTCATATGCTTCTTCTGGTAATGGATTTTTAAACACCCAAAAAGGACTAGGAAATAAAATCCCAGAAGGAGGTTGATATGTTTTCATATAAAAACTTGCATACAAATAATTAAACTTAATCTTTGCTTCATCTCCACCATTACCATGATAACATATATTATAACATTCTGTTATTGGGTTGTAAAGCATTCCATTAAATGCTTTAACAACATCATCTTCATGACACTGAAACATATAACATTTAGTATCTATGATTATATCAAACTTTTCACTTAACCATTTCCTCTGATAATATAACTGATCATCACCACAATCCTCTATCTCAGAATTAATAATACTTTTCAATTCTGATACTCTACCCATGAATACACCACTATTCAAATACTTGTATGGTGTATCTAATCCTTCATGTTGTTTTAAAGTTAACTCTTCCATTGTCTCTGCTAATGTATCATCAGGCCAACAGTACTTCTCTGCTGCAAATACAACTTTCTTATTAAATGAAAGATACCTTGAAATAAACTCTTCTATTTTTGCATTTACAAATACATCATATCCATCACAAAATAAAACAACATCATTATCAGGTAATGTTTTTAGATGTTTTCTTAATAGATTAACCTTATGTCCTCCACCTTTTCCATTTTCCATAACTCCACCATACCACTCTATATCTTTACCAATATTAGTAAATTGTATATTAGAATGATTTGCACTCTCATATAGTTTACTACACTTACTCTCATCAGTACCTACGGTTAGTGCATGTACATTGAAGTCAATATAGTAATCATAACAATTCTTTGAATTAGTATTACTACTTACATGTTTCGATATTACTACATTTTCTTTATATCCAATAGGTCTCAACTTCTTCATCATTCTAAGTAAGTATTCATCAACTGGTATTATATTCTTTTTTATATTATTATCAAGTAATATCTTTGCGGATTCAGGTGTTACCACATATGCTAATGTCCAATACGGTAACTTTGGAATAATGAATTTATTATCAATTACTATATGTTCATTATAATCCATCTCTTCCCATCCAAGATATATGAAATTATACCTTTGTTTTTCTATCTTATATAATTCATCATAAGAAAAATTCTCAGTAATAATTGCATCATCTTCTAAAATTAATACTGGTTCATTTAATCTAACACATTCTTCCCAGATCTTCCAATGAGATAAGAAACAACCTACCTCTCCTTTTGTGAGTTTGGTATTTGATATAGGATCCATCCAATTATTGTCTATATCAAATCCATCCCTCAATAACTTTGTATGAGATATACTGTAACCATTAATTGCATTGAAAATTTCATATGATATGACATCATCATTTAAATGTTTAAATTTTTTAATTCTATCTTTTCTATCTTCTAAATTAATTACAAACGTTTTCAATAAGAATCTCCTCCTTGTGGTTCTGCGAATATTCTCACAGGTCCACCAACACCTACCGTGGGAGCAGCAATTTCATAACTTAAATCATCTGCGTCGTAATCAGTCTTTAACAATCCTACCATTACGTTGAGTAGTTCCCATGTCTCCTCAAATTCATCTTGCTTTAAATTATGATATAAGCACCTATCTTTTGCATAGATGTGATAAGTTATAATGTTTTCTCTTTCGGAGGACATTTTTTCTGGGGGATTTTTTTATATAGTAAACCTTAGAAGGTCAAAAAAATTTTTAGAGGAATTTATATATAGATCTCGAATTCGGTTCGTTGTAGGTTAGGGACTTTCACTTTTTATAAACGCAACGCCCGCACCGCAAAATATAACGTAGGGGGCATAAACACTGTCCTAACTGTTAATAACTCATACGGTCTTTAAGTGTATATAATCATTATACTATTAAAGGGGCAAAGTGTCAACTACACTGCCCCTAATCTGTTTACTAATTGTTACTTATAGTGCTGTATCTGTCACCTCTACAATATCATCCAGAACTGATAAGATTTCCGCACCATTGTTTGCATTTTCTAATAGAAATTCTGCAAAGTTAGGTGATACTCTGTTTGCGTAATCTGCCATAATAAAAGTGTTAATAACTGTGATTAAATTAAGAGTGTCTGACCCTTACATAAGAGGGACACTTTGGACGCTTCAGTTATAATAATCCAACGGACAATCTATCTCTTCTATGTAACACTTACAGTCCTCATTCTCTTGGATTTGTAACACTTTATCCCAGTCAATCTGTCTTGGGTTAAAGTCACTATCAACATC